>Ga0307416_100000039_pt1 | contig 133298 bp, 132 predicted proteins | sample DK1Cmetagenome_2_FD_203821 | JGI IMG/M metagenome (GOLD analysis project Ga0307416, IMG submission 203821) | Maize rhizosphere microbial communities from greenhouse at UC Davis, California, United States - DK15-C-3 | ecosystem: Host-associated > Plants > Roots > Rhizosphere > Soil | place...
AATTAATCATCACTGAGAATGAATCATGTATTTCTTCATTCTCAGTGATGATTAATTTTTCAAAAGCGAGCAGGGCAATTTTTGCACAGGCTTCCGCATCGTCCCCGGCCCGGTGATGGTTAAGGTTGATTTGATGATGCTCTGCCAGATGTTTCAGACCATATTTCGGAAGATAGTTCCACGATTTTTTAGCCAGCTGAATACTGCAGAGGTAATTCAGTTTTGGAGTAAACATTCCGTAATGTTCAAAACAGCCTCGCATGACTCCCGCATCAAAGCTTGCATTATGTGCAATCATCAGGGTTCCGTACATCATTTCTTCAGCTTCATACCAGATCTCATCAAAAGTAGGGGCATCCTTCACATCTTCCGGTGTTATCCCGTGAACCCCAATATTAAATCTGCTGAAATAAGGAAAGCTCGGTGGTTTGATCAGCCAGGTTTTCGTTTCCACGATCTTCGAATCCTGAACAACACATATACCCATTTCACACGCTGAACTTTTTTCGTGGGTGGCTGTTTCAAAATCTATTGCGCAGAAATCCATTGTATTAAATTATAAGTTATGAATATGGGTGATGAGTTACCGGTTTAATGTTCAGAGTTTAAAGTTTCAAGTTATAATTTTTTTGTAAATGCTATATTGAGGAAGATTCTAATATTTATTTTACCTAATCCCTAATCCTATTTTCCACCTAAAAAATGCCTAAAGATCAGCCATTTCGACTGGTAGAATTTATTTTTCTGATGCTTCTGACGCCGTTTCCATGTTCCCTGAAGTTGCCCATAAAAGCCGAAATGAGCTCTTATAACAGCCCAAAGGTGTGGGAAACCATGCTTTAATCCGAAATAAATCCCTGCAATTCCATCCAGGCACAGTCTGAAAAATATCAATCCTATCAATTTAGGAAACGGAAGGTTTTTCAGCATCATAGAAAGATTGTTTCTGATGTTTAAATAGGTCTTCTGTGCACTTTGCTTATTCAGGGTTCCGCCACCTACATGATATACTTTTGATTTTCCAGTATAGAAGATTTTCTTTCCCGAATTAATCAGTCTCCAGCAAAGATCAATCTCTTCCTGATGCGCAAAAAATCTTTCGTCAAAACCTTTTTGCTCCCAAAAATCTTTTGAACGCACAAAAAAGCAGCATCCCGAAGCCCAGAAAATCTCTGTTTCATCATCATATTGACCGTTATCCTCTTCAAGGTCGTCAAATACCCGTCCACGGCAGTAAGGATAGCCCAGATTGTCAATAAGACCTCCGGCAGCACCGGCAAATTCAAACTGTTTTTTATTGTTGAAAGATAAGATCTTAGGCTGTACAGCTGAGATTGAAGGATCTTTTTCAAGTAAATCCAAGGCAGGATTAATCCAGTTTTCGGTAACCTCCACATCAGAGTTGAGAAGGCAGTAATATTCGTTCTTTATTTCCTTTAAACCTTCATTGTATCCGCCAGCAAAACCATAATTCTGATTATTTTTAACAATTTTTACTGCAGGAAAATGATCTTGTACAAATTCTATAGAATCATCATTAGAAAGGTTGTCTATGACATAAATATCCGCGTCCTGAGAAAAACTGATAACACTGGGAAGAAATTTTTCAAGCCAGTTTTTACCGTTCCAGTTTAAAATGACAACCGCTAAATTTTTTGGCATCAGAATTATATTTTTTCAGCATCAAACGTTTTAATAGACTCCTGGTATTTCCATTTTCTGTGTGACCAGAGATAATTGTCCGGATGCTTGTGTAAAGTATTTTCCAGAAGCTTATGAAATTTCCTCACCACTTCATGTTCTGTAAACTTTTCACCGTCAGGATAGATTCTGTGATAATTTACCTGGTAATATCCCCGTTTTACTTTCTTCATTTCACAGTAAATGAAGGCAAGATCCATTCTGGTAGCCAGTTTATCATATCCTATAAAGGCAGGCGTTCTCTGGTTGAGGAACTCTAATCCGTAATTAACGTGGGCAACATGCGGAGTCTGGTCTGCTACAAACATATAGGCCGATTCACCGTCATTTTTTGATCTGAAGATATTCTTGATCACTTCATTGGCCTCCAGAGCTTCATTCCCGAACTTATTCCTCACTTTCTTCATCTGATTCTCCCAGAAATCACTGTTTACCTTTCTGTATACCGGATGGCAGTGGCTCTGCGGTATAATTCTTGCGAAAGCATTCATCCATTCCCAGTTAAAGACATGGCCGGCAAGCATGATAACATTTTTACCTTCTGCTTTAGCCTCATGGAAAGCCTCCTGGTTGATATGCTGCATCCTTACGCGGGATTCCGTTTCAGTAATACTGAACGATTTAATGGTTTCTACCAGGTAATCTGAAAAATTAAGATAAAATTTCTTTCTTATGGCTCTTATTTCTTCCTCAGATTTTTCAGGAAAAGAGTTGCGTAGATTCTGCGTGATCACCTTCTTCCGGTAGCCTACCAGATAGTAATTTAAAAAGAACATAACATCCGAAAAAATATACAATACTTTAAGCGGAAGTTTGGAAATGAAATATAATATTTTGATTAGGAAACTCATAAAACATGCAAATCTAGTGATAATAAAATTATGGTTCTATTTTTGCTTGCAATAAGTATTATTTTTTTTATTTTTATGTTATGAAAAAATTGTCGATCATAGCCTTCCTTGGACTAAGCGTACTTGCTTTTTCTCAGGATACCAAAAATGTACCGGAAGTAAGAAAGCAGGATAACGCCCTTCTGGTAAAAACTGATCATGCAGAGCTGGACGCGAAGAAGAAAGCAGGAGAGGAAAAAGCAAAACTTCCCAAACCTTATGATCCTAAAGCTAATGCTGAAGCTGATATCAGTAAGTTAGTTGCCCAGGCTAAAAAAGAAGGTAAAAATATTTTGATTCAGGCCGGAGGAAACTGGTGTATCTGGTGTCTCCGTTTTAATAATTTTGTTCAAAACACTCCTGAGCTGAAGGAAACTGTAGACAAAAACTATCTGTACTATCATTTGAATTACTCTCCTGATAATAAAAATGAAAAAGTTTTTGCTAAATATGTAGATATCAAAGAAAAGCTTGGCTATCCTTTTTTCATAGTTTTAGATAAAAACGGAAAAATAATCCATGTTTTAAAAGACAGTTCAGTGCTTGAAGAAGGAAAAGGATACAGCAAAGAAAAAGTAAAAGAGTTCTTTAACCAATGGGCTCCAAAATCATAAAATAATGACAACCGGGAAATTTTCCCGGTTTTTTATTTACAGCAATTTCCTGATCCACCTTAATTTTTTTTCAGAATATGGTGGGTATTTAATATTAGGTTCGCCCCAGTTTGCTTTTTCAAGAATAGATTTCTGATGAGAGAAGGCTTCAAATCCATAAGCACCATGATAATTTCCAATACCGGAATTCCCGACACCTCCAAAAGGAAGACGGTCATTCCCTAAATGCATGATCACATCATTAATGCATCCGCCACCAAACGATAATTTCGTGGTGAATGCTTCTTTTTCTTCAGAATTCCGGGTAAAGAGATAGGCGGCAAGCGGTTTTTCAAGTTCCAGAATAGTAGTAAGAACCAGATTGAAATTTTTAAAGCTGATAACAGGCAGTATAGGTCCGAAAATTTCTTCCTGCATCACATCATCTTCCCAGCTTACGTTATTCAGAAGGGTAGGCTCTATAAAGAGTTTCTCTTCATCGGAATTTCCTCCAAAATATATTTTTTCTTTATTGATCAGTTGTATCAGCCGCTGGAAATTTCTTTGATTGATAATTCTTGTATACTGTTCAGAATCCGGTCCGTATTTAAATTCCATCACGTATTTTCTCAGCATTTCCAGAAACTGTTCATGGATAGATTCTTCGACCAGCAGATAGTCAGGAGCCACACAGGTTTGTCCGGCGTTGAGAAATTTTCCCCATACAATTCTTTTGGCAGCTACCTCAAGGTCTGCATCTTTGGTTACAATAGCAGGCGATTTGCCTCCTAATTCAAGAACTACAGGCGTTAAATTTTCCGCGGCAGCCTGATAAACGATCTTTCCAACCTTGGTACTTCCGGTAAAAAATATTTTATCAAATTTTAACTTTAAAAGTTCTGTGGTTTCATCAATTCCGCCTTCATAAACATACAGGTATTCAGGAGGAAAATTTTCATTGATGAGTTTTGCCATTGCTTTCATCGTATTTTCAGCCATTTCACTTGGCTTTAAAATACAGCAGTTACCTGCCGCCAATGCTGCAATGACAGGGGAGAGGGATAATTGATAGGGATAATTCCAGGCGCCTATTACAAGAACATTCCCTAAAGGTTCTGGATAAATTTTACTTTTTCCCGGTTGATTAGCCAGATTGGTTCTTACTCTTTTAGGTTTTGAAAGTGCATTTAAGTTCTTCAGATAATAATTTATATCATTCAGAACAAAAGAAAGTTCTGTGGTAAAAGTATCAAATTTTGATTTGCCGAAATCATTGTAAATAGCTTTATACAGCAGCTCCTCATTCTTTATAACAAGATCCCGGAGCTTTTCAAGATACATTTTTCTGAACTTGATATTCTTCGTCTGCTGTGTTTTGAAAAAAGCTTTCTGGCGATCTGCGATTTCATGAATTTCCATACTCTCAAATTTCGGAAAGTATAGCAAATTTTCGGCCTAAAATCACATAATATTTCTTACTGCAATTTTTACAGGATGATACAGCAGTAAAGCAAACGCGGTGATCAAAGCCAGCCAGAACAGTCCGGTAAAGATTTCCATATTGGAAAGCAGGATGGACTGGGCAGTTATTTTTGCTTTAAATGCTCCGGCAGTCATTGATAAGGACTCATTTACAGGAAGCTTGGATAAATGGGCTCCAAAAGTCTGGTTCCACTGGCTGTAGAAAACCGGATTGGTATCTGTCAGATTAAAACTTAAAGTATCAGAATGTTTTAACGTTAAATAAAGCATCAGGTTCTGCATTAAAGCATATCCAATCGCAGTGGTCCAGAAACGGGTTGTGGTTCCCAGAGCCGTTGCATTGGCGACATATTCTTCCGGTGTTCCGGAAATGAGAAAGAAAACAAGAGGTGTAAACAGCAAACCCTGGGCAACTCCCTGCAGGAATAAAGGTGGGCAGATCGTAGAAAGGGTAGTGTCTGGATAGAATGTATACGTAAACCATGCACAGTCTGCTGCCAGCAGCAGAAATCCGGTAAAGAAAACGATCCTTGAGGAAATGCCCCGCATCAGACAGATCCCGGAGAGAAGAATACCCATAAGCGTTCCGGCAACATTCCAGTATTGAATATTGAAAATATAATCCCATGGCCATTTCCAGACCGTTGCCATCATGCTGTACACATTATTCAGACCGGAACGGATGAGATAAAAAATAAAGAACAGGATCATCCCGGCAACTACATTTTTTGAGCTGAACACTTCAAAATGAAAGATCGGTCTTTTGGAATTTCTCTGTTTGAGCATAAACAATCCTCCCGAAAGCAGGAATATAAAAAGACATATGATAACGGTATCCGATTCAAACCACATCAGCCTTTTGCCGTAAATAAGAGCATATCCTCCTGACTGAAGACAGGCCCATAGCAGAAACCAGCTTGTAATATCCAGCTGATAAAGCGGCATTTTAGGGAAAAACCTGTTGGTATTGAAAAGAGCGATCCCGATAATCAGGACAAAAACATGAAAATAAACCATCATTAAGATCATATGCCGGAAATCATAATTTTCAATGCTCGATTTAAGCAATGATGTAGTGACTGTTCCACCTGTAAGCATAATGGTATACATGAAAAGATAAGCGATTACCTTGGCGTGTTTTGTTTTTAATTCGGCAATAATCAGCGGAAGAAAAATAGCACCTTCAAGCAGCCCGAAAATACCTTCCAGAAATCGGATGACCAGAATAACCTGGTAATTATTGGTAACCGACAGGATATACAGAATGATTACGGAAATGGAAGACATCAGCAAAACATAATATTTAACGCTGAAATAAGCCATAAATCTCTGCAAGACCAAAAGAGTGACCACAAAAGTCCCATACATCAAAATCAATAAATACTGGATGTCATCTGAATCTGCATCCATAAAAGAAGAAGTAAAGGCACTGTTGGAATGCAAAAGCGACAACAGCATCAGGTGAGGAAATAATGCCAACACCAGAAGCGGCAGTTTCAGCCATTGCGGTACCCATTTATGATAAACTGTATTATGTTGCATGAAATTATGTAAATGTGGTGATTAGTGATTTGTTAATGTATAAATGGAAAGCACACAGATATTTCTCTTTCTATTTCATCAAAAATAAAATGCGGAAAGAAAAAAAGCTGGGTCTAAAAGTAAAAGGTAAGATGACAAACGCTGAAGAATACTCAAAAGCCTGTCGTTGCAGTTCTGTCTTTCCGCTAAAGAAATTTAATCCGGCTAATTCATTTATATAGGAATTTGATAATTAGAGCTGTGACACTATTTTTACTCTAATACTCTAATACTCTAATACTCTATAACCCTCCCGCACAAAAACTCTACATCTTCTTCGCGCTCACCAGGACATTCATCCCTGAAAGCAGTTTTTCGTTATTTTGATGGGTATCGAGAATAATTTTTACAGGAAATCTCTGTTCGATCTTGACGAAGTTTCCCGTAGCATTATCAGGTTTTACCAGAGAAAACTGTGAACCTGATGCAGGTGATACAGAAACTACTTTTCCTTTCAACTCAAGATCAGGATAAGCATCAGCAGTAATGGTTACTTCCTGCTTCGTGTCGATTTGTCCGAGTTGTGTCTCCTTATAGTTGGCAATGATCCATTTTTCCTTACTTACCATTTGTACCAGAGCCTGGCCTTCTTTGATCAGCTGCCCTTCCTGAATTGTTTTTCTGCCTACCCAGCCATCGTACGGAGCCGTGATCACGGTGTATGAAAGAAAAAGTCTGGCATTGTTCAGGTTTGCGGAGCTCTGCCGGATCTGGCTTTTTACAGGGGCCACTTTAGTCTGCTGTTCATTAGCACCGGCCTTTACGGCATTTTTCTGCTGTTCTAAGGCTAAAAGATTGGCTTTGGCCTGCTCATAAGATGCTTTTACATTCTCAAACTGCTGTTCGGTAGCGGCATCTTCTGAAATCAGGTTTTTATATCTCTTAAAATCCTGTTCCGTTCTCCATATATCAATTTTTGCTGAAGCTATTTTGGCATCAATAATCTTTGAATCACTTTCCTTTGTATTGACTGCGCTTTCAATGGTTGTAATATTTTCAGCGTTGGCACGAAGGCCGGCTTCAGCTATTTTTACCTGGTTGACAAATTCCCTGTTGTCGATCACGATCAGGGTATCTCCTTTACAGACGAACTGGTTTTCTTCGAACCGTATGCTTTTAATAAATCCTGAAACTTTGCTCGAAACCGGGGTAATATACTGTTCGATCTGGGCATCGTTGGTGGTGACATTTTTCCTTGAGAAAAGATAGAAGCTTACCATGCCGGTGATACCGCTGATGATCAGGATCCAGGCCAGAAGCGTAATCGACTTGTTGATTCTTTTTTCCTTTTGTGTCAGTTGTTTTTTTGTCATAGTTTTATAAGTTTCCAATCGTGTACTGGAGTTGGTAATATTTTAATTGTCGGTTAATTTTTACGGAGATAAGATTGGATTCGGCTTCCAGATAGGCGTTGTCCGCATCGATGAGTTCTGTGATCAGGCTTAATTTGTTCGCGTATTTTGTCTTTACAATACGGTAATTTTCTTTGGCCTGGCCTATGGCTTCTTCGGCGATTTTTACTTTCTGGTCAGTTTCTTCGAACTTTTTGTAAGCTTCATAGACGCTATGTTTTACCTTTTCATCATTCTCTTCAATCTGAAGCTTTGCCAGGTCAATATTTTCCCGGGCTTCCTGCACCTTGTACTTGTTTTTATACAGGTTTTCGATGGGATAGGTAAGGTTTACGCCAAGCATTCCCAAACGGTAGGCATAAGGTTCAGGAGGGAAGAACATCATATTGGGATATTTGATAAAGTATTCTCCACCAGCCGTAATTTTGGGTAAATAATTCGCTTTTATGATTTTTTGATCCAGCTCTTTTAATGCAAGATTTTTATGGGTTATTTCTACAGATTCATTTTTACTTAAGGCGGTTTCCGTTAATTCATCTATATAAGGAATTGAGGCTCTGTCGGAGATAAGGTCCTCTGTGTCCACGTGCATTTCCTGGCTTTCCGGAAGTGAAAGAATGGTTTTAAGCTTGTGCTCAGCAATTTGTATATCGTTGTCCAGTTCTGTCCAGCTCATGGTATGGTTGGAAAGCTGCAAAGATGTTCTCAGAACTTCATTTACCGTCACCACTCCATTAGATTTTAAAGCTTTTACCTGCCTGATATTGACAGAGTCTTCCTTCATTTTATCATTGATAAGATTTTGCTGCTCCTTCAAATGATGGATCTGAAGAAAGGCGGTGATAATCTCCATTGTAAGCTGTCTTTCATCCTGATGGGTTCTCAGGGCTGAAATTTCAGTATCAATAGATGCTTTTTTCTCTGTATTTCTGATCTTTCCACCCATATACACTGGTATTGATGCCGAAAGTGTAAAATCATACATCCCATTGATAACATCATATTTTGTGGCTCTATTGAAAAAGCCGTTTTGATGCTGGAAAAGATTGGTAGCCTGATTATAGCTGGTGTGAAATTCTATATCCGGAAGTTTTTCCATGGCCAGATCTTTTTCCCTGGTGGCAGACATTTCTTTTTTTAAATGGCTGATCTGTATATTTTTATTGTGTGTTAATCCCACCTCAATGGCCTTCTGAAGGCTCAGATGCTGATAATCGGTCATTTGTGAGTGTAAAAAACTGCCTGTCAGCAGAAAGCACAACGCTGTGCACTGATATCTGCCAGCGTTAAATATCATATTCATAATTTATTTAAAGGATTTTTGATAAAATGATTTTGATGCTGCAAAGTTACGGTACGGAGTATCGGACCTGATTTGTGAAAGCAGAAAAAGATTTGCTCATTTACGCCAATCTGAAATTTTCTTCCTACCTTTATTCAATGAATGACAGCCATTTTAAAGCAGTAGAAGATGATGATGCAGAATTTTATGTTTATAATGTGCTTACAGGAGATGTCACCACAGACATTCATCATCACAGTTCTGCCCAGTTAGTGTATGCAGAGGGCGGAATAGTCCATGTTTTTACAGATCTTAAGCACTGGTATCTTCCGGCGAGATGTTTTATGTGGATTCCGGCAGGAACGCCACATTATATTTTCTCCACCAGCCCAAAAGTAGATCTGTACAATTTTTATTTTAAAAAAGAGGAAAATGAAAGTGGCTTCTTTGATGAAATTAATATCTATTCGGTCAGTCATCTGCTTAGGGAAATGATTTTGTACACTAAAGACTGGGATGGGAAAATCACAAAAAATGATAGAGCTAAATATTATTTTCTTAAAGCTTTAAAAGGAATTCTTCCTGAAAAAAGAGATAAAAAGCTGGCTTTCCCGGTTCAGCATCCGTTTCCAAAAGATGAAACTCTGTTGAAGATTGCAAAATACATTCATGCAAATCTGGAAAAGCCCCTTACCATAGAATCTACGGCAAAAGAATTCGGAATGAGTACCAGAACCCTTTCCCGTAAGTTTAAAGAGATTTTAGGCATGAATTACGTCCGTTTTCTTCGTGCTTTAAGAATCACCCGTTCTCTGGAACTGATGCTGGAAGGAAAATACAATATGTACGAAATAGCAATGCTGGTAGGGTATAACAGCCTTTCTTCATTCAGTAATATCTTTAAAAAAGTAATTGGCGTCCCGCCTACGGAATATCAGCAGAAACTGAGAGGAGATAAGTAAGTGGTGGAGTTTTGAGTTTGAGAGTTTAAGAGTTTGAGAGTTTTGAGAGTTTTGAGTTTGAGGGTTTTGGTGCTATGTGATATGGAGTGGAGTTTAGGAATTCAATGGGAAAGGAAGTTAGTATTTACCTCAAGCTTTCTTAGCTTAATTCCCTTTCTTTGATGAGTGGATTTTTGCAGTGCAAAAAGACAGGGATAGTTAAGAAGAGCAGTATACAAATCACACTACAAACATAAAAAAACCACTTCAAATGAAGTGGTTTATATATTTGAGAAAGTCTCTTTAGAATCTTAAGCTTCTTCAGAAGGAGTTTCTTCTACTACTTTAGCTTTAGGAGCAGCTGGTTTAGGAGCTTCTACCGGAGCGTCAGATACGATGTCGAATTCAAAGTTGTACTCAACATTTCTGTGTAGTCTGATGTTTGCAGTAACTTTACCAGTTCTTTTAATAGTGTTCCCTGGGATTTTGATGTATTTCTTCTCTACAGAAACTCCAGCTTTAGCAAGAGCAGCAGAAAGATCTGCATTGTTGATAGATCCGAATAACTTGTCGCCAGAACCTACTTTTGCAGGAATAGTAACAGAAGTTTTCTTTAATTGATCTACTACAGCGTTAGCAGCAGCGATTAATTTAGCTTCTTCTTCTTTTCTAGCTTCTAAAGTAGCTTCAAGAGCTGCTTTGTTTTTAGGAGTTGCTAAAAGTGCAATTCCCTGAGGAAGTAAGAAGTTTCTTGCATAACCTGGCTTTACGCTTACTGTATCAAACTCAAGTCCTAAGTTTTCTACGTCTTTTTTTAGGATGATATCCATTGTTGTTGTCCTTTTTTTAGAATTTAGATGCTGGAAATTAGAAATGAGATGGAAGACGATGTCTTTTTATCTGAAATCTTAGATCTTTTATCTAAAATCAAGTTAGAATTAAATTATTTATTCAGCAACAAAAGAAGAGGTTGGCCTCTTCTCTTATTTATTTTTTTGTCTTATTTCAATAAGTCAGCTACGTAAGGTAGTAAAGAAAGGTGTCTTGCTCTTTTGATAGCAGCAGAAACTTTTCTTTGGTATTTTAAAGAAGTTCCAGTGTATCTTCTTGGTAAGATTTTACCTTGCTCGTTTACAAACTGTAATAAGAAATCAGCATCTTTGTAATCAACGTGCTTAATTCCGTATTTTTTGAATCTACAATATTTCTTTTCAGATTTTGTATTGATATCAAGTGGAGTAAGGAATTTTACTTCAGATTCTCCTCCAGCTGAGGCTTGTTTAGCCATTTCGTCTATTGCCATGTCTTGTCTTTTTTAAAAATAGGGTTAATAATTAAGCTCTAGCCGCTTTGATTTTAGTTCTTCTAGTTACAGCGTACTCAACAGCGTGCTTGTCAAGTTTTGTAGTCAGGTAACGGATTACTCTTTCGTCACGTTTGAATGCCAATTCTAAATCAGCAACTACAGTACCTTCACCTTTAAATTCGATTAAAGTGTAGAATCCATTCTTTTTCAATTGAATTGGATAAGCTAGTTTTTTTAATCCCCAGTTTTCTTTGGCAACGATTTCACAGTTCTTTTCTTTTAAAAGATCTTCAAATTTTTTCACTGCTTCCTCTACCTGAGCGTCAGATAGAACGGGAGTTAAAATGAAAACAGTTTCGTAATTGTTCATAATGTTAAATGAATTTGTTAATTATTTCGAGGTGCAAAATTAGAAAATATATTTGTAATATACAATATTTATAGTGAAATTGTTTCGGGATGCAGGTCTCGGGTTTTAGCATTTAAAGTTCAGGGTTTTAAGTTAAAGTTTTAAACCATCCTTAATTTATTCCAATAAGAGGATCTTTAAAACTCATAACCCGCAACTGATAACTGAAAGCCTGAACCTCTTATCTCATATCCAAAACTATTCCTTCTCCCGGATCTCCGTTAAGAAATTCGCCTTGATCACATCATACAGAGAATGTCTGCTCACTAAAATAGAAATAATGGAAGAAACCATTCCCGCCAGCATCAGGTGGAAGATCAGAGAATGTCTGTCTGTCATTTCCAGAACGATAATAGCGGAAGTGAACGGTGCTCTGGTAATTCCGGTAAGAAAAGCTACCATTCCTGCTAGAATTACCACATTGGTTTCATTACCTGTCAAATGAATGATTCCTGAGATTACAGATCCAATACTGGCACCCGCCGTAAGGGCCGGAGCGAAAATTCCACCCGCACCACCTGATGTAAAAGAAAGGGCAGGGCCAAGCATCCTTAAGATAGGGACATACCATTCTTCATGTTTATCGTTGGTAAAAAGAACACGTTCCATAATTTCTTTTCCGGATCCAAGAATCTCGCGGTTGATGAAATATGCTATGGAAGCAATAAACAGCGCGCAAAGCACCAGAAATATAATATTGGCTTTATCTGTTTTAAGTTTTCTTTTCTTCCAGTCGCTCATCTTAAGCATTATGACGGATAGCTGGCTCGCAAGAATTCCGGCAGTTCCTGCGACAAGAATAATCGGAAACATGACCATTAGAGATACATCATTGGTTTTGGGATACCCTAAATATAAATAGGATCCTGCTAAAGTCTGGGCAGTTAAGCCTGCGATGATCACGGCCGTAAATAAAGCGGTTTTGAAATAATTGATATGTGTTTTGGAAAGCTCTTCCACAGCAAATACAATTCCTCCCAAAGGTGTATTAAAAGCAGCTGCAAGTCCCGCTGCGGCGCCGGTCATGATCATATTTTTCTTTGAGATTTTCGGCCACCAGTGGGGAAGATATTCATTGACCTTTCTGAAAACAGAACCTGCAATCTGGATGGTAGGTCCTTCACGTCCTACAGCTCCTCCTCCAATTACCAGAACCACGGATGAAATGATTTTAAAAACAATGATTTTAAGACTTAAAAGGCTTCTGATCTTCGTATGTTCTTTCGGATTGGCAAGCTCTACAGCGGCCATCACCTGAGGAATACCGCTGCCTTTGGCGTTGGGCGCAAATTCTTTCACCAGCCACCACGAAAGAACAAATCCAACCGGGGCAATAATAAAAATCATCCATGAATGCCAGCTCATAATGAAATGCAGCAAATGTTCTCCCCATGCAAATATCTTAGCATACATCACCGCAAAAAAGCCTGTGATTACAGAACCGATCCAGAAAGGAATGGCCTGAAGCAGATTGTTCTTCAGCTGTTCATTACGGATATTGTCAAAAGACTTTTTAAGGCCTTTTCGGAGGAGGAAGAAGATTTTCAGCATTTGTGGTCTAAGACATTTTATTGAACTGAAAAGTAAGAAAATTAGATGATATTAAAAAATCCTTTTGGAAAAACTTCGCACTGATTTGAAGATACAGGAAGTGAAAAAAAGTTTCCTTTTGGGAAACTTTTATATTGTATTGGTGAGAGTAATGATTAATACTGTGGGTTGAAAATAGCAATATATGCTATACAATAAAGAATCAGTATAACAGCCGAAAATATCAGATTGGCATTCATGAGAATGTATTTTCCATTGATGTGCAGGATGAGTGCTTCAATAAGAATACCAACAAACCATACCACATGAAAAGCAAACATAATGATAAGGTAACCTAAAACGTCCCAGCCGCTCGCACTCAATATCACCGCTGTAAAACCTACAGTTCCGGCTATAAATATGGCAAGACGAATAAGAATATGCTTTAAAATATTTTGTTTCTTTTCTGAAACATTTATTTTATTATCTTCTTTGATTTCAAAAAGATCTCTTAATTCCTTATCCATCATCACTGTTTTTGATATAACTTAATAAAGAATGGTAGTAAGCCGATATAACCCAGGAGGTTTAATATACTAAAAAAACGGTATAAGTAAATCATATTATCCAGGTTGAAAAAGCCTATGATAATTTCGGCGAAATAAGTTGCTATGATCAGGCACAAGGACATGATGGTAATTAAAGTTACTCTTTTCATATTTTAAGATTGGATTGATGTTTTTATTTGAAACTAGTCTGTTACATGGTTAAATTTCGTTCTCGGCTCAAATGTACAGATAATCTTTAACAGAAAAAAACCTTCGAAAGAATCGAAGGTTTGTATGGTAAGATGTTTTGATATGCTCCGCACGACCTTTGAAATAATGAGTCACTTATCAGTCTCAGGTATTAAATTTCTGTATTCAGATCCCAGTTCTGAAGATAATCGTGAACATGCTTCAGCATCATTCCGCCCAGAGATCCGTCTACCACTCTGTGATCGTAAGAGTGAGACATGAACATCAGCTGACGTATAGCAATCACATCACCGTCTTTGGTTTCAAGAACTGCAGGCTTTTTAACGATTGCTCCAATGGCTAAAATAGCGACCTGAGGCTGAGGAATAATAGGCGTACCCATAAGGTTTCCAAAGCTTCCCACGTTAGAGATCGTATACGTTGCTCCCTGAGTATCTTCAGGTTTCAATTTTTTATTTCTTGCTCTGTACGCTAAATCGTTGATCGCTTTTGCCAAACCTGAAAGTGACAGCTGATCAGCATTCTTGATAACAGGAACAATAAGGTTTCCGTCTGGTAGGGCCGTAGCCATACCGATATTGATATTTTTCTTTTTAATGATATTTTCACCGTTGATAGAAACGTTGATCATTGGGAAATCCTGGATAGCTTTCACTACAGCTTTCACGAAAATCGGCATGAAGGTCAGTTTTTCTCCTTCACGTTTTTCGAAAATATCTTTATGCTTGTTTCTCCATTTTACAACGTTGGTAACGTCTGTTTCGATGAAAGAAGTAACATGTGGAGCGATCTGTTTTGCTTTTACCATGTTTTCAGCAATGATCTTTCTCATTCTGTCCATTGGAATGATCTCGTCACCTGCTGCTACAGGAACCGTAGAAACCGGTGCTGAAGCCGGAGCTTTTGGTGCTGCCGGAGTTGCTGTTTGTGCAGAAGCTGCCTGCTGAACCGGTTGGTTTCCTCTGTTGGAAACGTATGATAAAATATCTTCTTTTGTAATTCTTCCTTCTAAACCGCTTCCTTTGATCGTTTTAAGCTCAGATTCGGAAATGTTTTCCTGCTGTGCGATTGATTTTACCAGTGGAGACAGGTAAAGGTCTCCTGAGAACTCTACATTGGAAGCTGCTGCCTGTAAAGGCTCTTCAATGGCTTTTAAGGTTTCTGTGTCCGGAGCGGCTGCTGGTGTTTCAGTTCTTACTTCTTCTGAATCTGTATTTCCGCCTTCTCCTTCAATTTCTAAAATGGCAATGGCCTCACCAACTTTAGCAACTTCGTCCTTCTGTTTCAGGATTTTTACAATTTTCCCCGAAACTGGTGTCGGAACGTCTGAATCTACCTTATCTGTTGCAATTTCAACTACGGAATCATCTTCTTTTACATTATCACCTTCATTGAATAACCAAGTGATAATTGTCGCTTCCATAACACCTTCTCCCATGGAAGGAAGCAATAATTTGTATTCTGCCATTTTTAATTTTTAGATTTTGACAAATATATAAAAAAAATCGGTTTTTTTATGGAATATATAATCTTAGACAAATTCAACGTAAATATTCTCGCCTACATTAAGTCCAAACAGGCTTTTGGCCCCGTTTTTTTTACTTCCCTTATAGATCGTGAGCTCCAGAAGCTGGCTGTCATTGAAGATTGCTGCCGACTGTCCGTGGAATTCGGTCTCCCTTTCCCAGTCGGAAACCACTTCCGTATGGCTGGAATACACCCTTGAAAGTGTTAAATTTCTAAATTTTATAGTAAAGCCTTCATTTCCTTTACCAGTGCTTTCAAAAAAATCTTTACTGATATTTGAGATTATATTTCCGAAATTATCAATATAAGTAACTTCACCAATGATCATTTTTTCAGATTCATTGAAGACAGGTTTCGGGAAAAAAAGTTCTTTCGCTGAATCTATTTTCCGTCCTATTACTTCCGGAAGTCCCCCGTTCGCCAGATGTACTGCTGCAGGCACAAAAACATCAGTGGACGTGAAGTTGACCACATCATCGAAGCGGTTGTTCAAGGTGATCTCATAGATGGCTTCCGGCTTTATATCAAAAAAGATAAGGCTTAAAAGCCCGTTGTCGGCTGCAAGAAAATAGGAACCGTCTGCTTTATACAGTATATTTTTTCTTGATCTGTTATAAAAACTGTCTACAGAAAGAATGTGGATGGTTCCTTTAGGAAAATATTTATAGGCATTACGCACGATATAGGATGTCTGTATAAGGTTAAAAGCTGGGATATCGTGGGTTATATCAACAACATTAACCTTAGAATTTAAAGACAGAATTTTGCCTTTCACAGCAGCAACTCTGTAATCTAAATTTCCGAAATCCGAAGTAAGGGTAATAATTGACATGAATCGTTGGTAGAATAAATGGTGTTTACTGCAAAGTTATTTAAAATAAAAAGAAAGCCCCAAAAGATTGTAAAAAGAATTGATCTAAATTTGAAAAAAAGCTTTAATTTTAAAATCTAATAAAAATAAAATACTGCATGTTTGAATTAACATATGATTTGGAAGACATCGATGTAAAGACGTTCTATGGCGTTAATAACCAATATTTCAACTTATTAAAATCAAGCTTTCCTACGCTTAAGATTACCGGAAGAGATCATTTTGTCTTCGCAATGGGTAATCAGGAGGCTTTAGATATACTCAGACAGAAACTGGATAATCTTGTAAAATTTATCTCTGAAAATAATTCTATCGCTTTAAAAGACGTTGAAAATGTCCTTAATATCAAGGATGAGAATGAGAAACAGCTGATTTTCGATCAGGACATTATTGTAAAGGGAGTGAACGGTAAGATCATCAAAGCTAAAACCACCAATCTTAAGAAACTGGTAAAAGAAACCGAGAAAAAAGATATGGTTTTTGCCATCGGGCCTGCGGGTACCGGAAAAACGTACACCAGTGTGGCGTTGGCAGCAAGAGCCTTGAGAGATAAGGAAGTGAAAAGGATTGTTCTTACGAGACCTGCCGTAGAAGCAGGGGAGAGTCTTGGATTTTTGCCCGGAGATCTTAAAGAAAAGCTGGATCCGTATCTGCAGCCATTATATGATGCGCTTAGAGATATGATCCCTCATGAAAAACTTGAAGGTTTCATGGAGAAAAAAGTCATTGAAGTCGCTCCGTTGGCTTTTATGAGAGGACGTACACTGGATGATGCTTTTGTTATCCTGGATGAAGCCCAGAATACAACCCATGCCCAAATGAAAATGTTCCTGACAAGGATGGGGATGAATGCTAAGTTCATCATCACCGGAGATCCTACCCAGATCGATTTGCCGCCGAAACAGCAGTCCGGGTTGAAGGAAGCGATGAGAATTCTCAGGGATGTTAAAGAAATTGGCTTTGTACACCTTACTGAAGAAGATGTTGTAAGGCATCCTGTGGTAAAAAAGATCATTCTGGCGTATAATGAAGAGGATAAAAGACTGAAAGATTAAATTGGAATTACTTGAACCTACTTTTATTAGGGAAGATTTTAATGATTTTGCATTTAGTATCGTTGTTTATGATAATATTTTTAGCCACTATTTGGTGTTCTGAAAAAAAAACTTAGTTTTGTGACCGAATACTAAACAATAATCATGAGAAAATTTTTACTTATTGCAGCAGCGGCTGTAGTGAGTGCTAATCTAAGCGCTCAAGAAACAAGATTCGGTGTTAAAGCCGGTTATTCTCTTTCAACTTTAAAATTTAAAGACGGTGGGGAGTCTGAAAGTACAGATCCTTCACACACTTTCTATGCGGGTGCTTTAGTAGAGCATAAGCTAAGTGATAAATTTGCTCTTCAGGGCGAGGTTTTATATTCTCCACTTGGAGGTAAAATCAACGAAAGAGTAGAGGCCGAGGATGATGCGGATACATTCTTTAACGTTAAGAACAAAACTACTTTTGGTACTATACTGATCCCGGTTTCTGCTAAATATTTCATCACTGAAGGTTTATCGGTTTCGGCAGGGGCAAGTTTCGGACTTATCATTTCTGCAAAAACAAAAACAGTAGCAGATCTTGGATTAGGAGTAATTCCCGGGTTTGAAATTTCTGCAGATGATGAAACCGACATTAAAGACCAAACGAATACTTTGAATATTGCTCCTTTCCTGGGTGCAGAATATGCACTGGAAAATGGATTGTTCTTTGATGCAAGGTATAATATGGGAGTTTCTAACCTAGCAAAAGATTCCGGAGACGGAAAACTGACGAACAGCTTCCTGCAGGTAGGTGTTGGTTTCAAATTTGGAGGAAACTAATTCTTTGTAACTGAATACAAAAGATACAACGGGACAGAATTTTGTCCCGTTTTTTTATTTTTATAATGAATGAATATCGTTAATTTTATGTTAACAATGAAAATATTTAGTAATTTTGCAGCATCAATCAAACTATTTAAAAAATGAAAAAACTATTTTTACTAGGTGCTTTTGCACTGCTAGGCGGTGCTGCACAGGCGCAGGAAGGTTTTAAACTGGGAGGTCACATCGGTATTCCTGTAGGTGATGCTGGCGATGCTTCTTCATTTACATTAGGAGTAGATGCTGCTTATATGTGGAATATTACAAAGGGTCTTGACCTTGGAGTTACCACAGGATATTCTCATTTCTTTGGAAAAGATAACTTTGATGATTTCGGATTTATTCCTGTAGCGGTTTCCGGAAAATACAAATTCTCAGGAGCGCCTATCTTTGTAGGATTGGATCTTGGATACGGTATTTCTACAAAAGATGGAGTAGACGGAGGCTTCTATGCACAGCCTAAATTTGGTTACCAGATGTCTACAGGTGAGCTTTATTTAGGATATCAGACGATCAGCAACAAGCGTGATTACGGATGGTATACAGCCAACTGGAACGTAGGTGCCGTTAATATTGGCTACAACTTCTTCCTTAAATAGGAAATTTTAAATAATATACTGGACTCCGGCTTTTAAGCCGGAGTTTTTGTTTTATAGTATCACTGATTGGTGATAAATATCATGCTTTTATTTTTTATTATCCTGCGATAGTGATATATTTTTGCGACTTAGTAACCTATAAAATAAAAAATTATGAGAAAGCTTAAAGCTGTACTGGCTGTGTCTGTCCTTTTATCTTCGTTGTCATGCCAATCTGATCAATTGAATGAAGAATTAGCAACCAATGAAAATAAAGAAGTTAAAGTGGCCTATAAAATTGATGGTAAAACTGCTACAATGACATATAATAATAGGGAAGTTGTAAAGGATGATCAGTTCTACAGCCTTAAGGATTATCTTGAAAGCACCACAGTATATGACTATTTACAGTTCGCGGGAAGTAAAGAAGTACAATTGAGTACCAAACTGGCACAAAAACCTGCAGCAAAAGGTGTTATATCAAGGATTTGCAGTGGTTGGTATAAGTTGTATGATAAAGACGGAAACTTATTATTGGAAAGACATCTGTCTGAAGGTTCTGAATATATGGATGATATAGGTTTCATTAATAATGAAAATCTGGCACTTAAAAACACCCATTTCATACAAGCTTCAAATTGTTTGCTGTATCTTTCGGGAGCAAAGTATGAAGGCTTTCCACGCAATAAATGGACTTTAGACATCAATGTGAATCAGCTAATTGATTCACGTCAGAAGACAGGAATGTATTTCCTTATTACCACTCCGTTCCCTACCGGAAGCTTTGTGACTGCAGGAGCTCTGTATGGTATTAAAGGAACTTATCACTGCTATGTTTCTGCATAACCAGCCAAATAATCATAAAAAAATGCTGCTTTAACTAATAAAGCAGCATTTTAATTTTATTTTAAGAAGTAATGCTTTATATATTAACATTTTAAGCTATTAAATCATAAATAGGTGTGATTTAGATCATTTGATGAAATTTAAAAAGTTAATTATATAGCGCTCTTATTGAGGAATTATAATTATTTTATTTATAATATTGTGAAAAAGTTAAAAGCTTATAATTAATACGCTTTATTCCTGGAAAAATCCAATATTGATCAATGATATTAATCACGTTAACAAATTTTAATATTCGCGGGAGCCACTGTAAATTTGCCCTCAGAAAGTATTAAAATTTTTAAAAAATGAAAAAATTATTATTAGCGGGTGCTGTTGCACTTTTCGGTTTATCTAATGCACAGATTGCAAAAGGAACTGCATATATTTCAGGACAAGTTGGTTATTCTCAAGAAGAAAACAACAATACTGATAGAAAAGTAGAAAGCTTCAAAGTTATCCCTACTGCAGGTTATTTTGTAGGAACAAACTTAGCTGTAGGTTTAGGAGTTGGTTACAAGAATGATAAAACGACTGCAACTACAACTGCAACTTTAGGAAACACTACTGTTGTTACTGAAAGAATCGGAACTCAGTCTGCATTTGTTGTAGCTCCTTTCGTAAGAAAATACTGGACTTTAGCTGACAAATTATATATCTTCGGTCAATTAGAAGTTCCAATGGAATTTGGTAATGAAAAAGTTGAATTAAACTCAACAAGTAATGCTGGAGGTACTACAACTACTGCATCTAATTCTACAAAAGCTAATTACACTTCAATTGGTGTTAACATTAAGCCAGGTTTAGATTATTTCTTAAACAAGAACTGGTCTATTGAAGCTACTATTGGTGAATTTGGATACAACACTTCTAAATTTGACGTTGATGGTGCTAAGAGTGTAAACAACTATAAATTCGGTTTGAATTTATCAGCTGTAACTTTCGGAGTTAAATATGTATTTGCTAAGTAATTAACAAAACATTGTAAAATAGAAGCCCTAATTTATTTTAGGGCTTTTTTGTCTTTAAATTTTAAATAATCATGAAAAAAATCTTATTAGTATCAGCTCTTGCTTTTTTTGCAGGAATGAATGCACAAACAAAATTCGGAGTAAAAGCAGGGTATGCTTTATCAAAACTGAACTCAAATGACGATCTTGATGCATTTGAAGGTGTAAGTGGAAGTTTGAAATCTAAATCAGGCTTTTATGTAGGTGCCTTGGTAGAGCATAAATTCAATAATAAATTTGCTGTGCAGGGAGAAGTTCAGTATGCAAATCTGGGCGGGAAAGCTGAAGTTTCAACAATGGGAATCACTGTTACGGAGAAATTCAATTTCAACAGAATTGTAGTTCCAATAACAGCCAGATATTATGCTACCCCTGAACTGGGAGTATATGCGGGCCCTTTTGTAAGTTTTAGAACAAGCACAAAAGTGAATATTGATGTATCGGGAGGAATTGCAGACCCACAGGCTGTAAATGAGGGTGAACAATTTCTTGAAAAGAATTTTGATGATAACCTTAAGTCTGCTGAATTCGGTTTGGTTTTAGGGGCAGATTATACCATATATAAAGGGTTATTTGTAGATGCACGTTACAGTTTCGGACTGACTAATATGATCAAAGATCCAATAAATGACGAGAAATTAAAGATGAATTTCTTCCAGTTAGGATTGGGATACAAATTCAAATAAAAACAAAAACTCTCAGAATTTCTGAGAGTTTTTTTATATCTTATTGTTTTAAGCTGAGTTATTATTTCCCCATCATTCCGCCCATTCCCGGCATATTAGGCATTTTGCTCATCATCTGCATCATCTGCTTGCCCTGAGGTCCCTGCATCATCTTCATCATTTTACCCATCTGTTCAAACTGCTTCATCAGTTGGTTCACATCTTCAATTTTTCTTCCGGCACCTTTTGCAATTCTCTGTTTTCTCTGAGTATTGATGATAGAAGGTCTTCTTCTTTCGTCAGGAGTCATAGAGTAGATGATCGCTTCAATATGTTTGAAAGCATCATCGCTGATCTCAACATCTTTGATCGCCTTTCCAACCCCTGGAATCATTCCCATAAGGTCTTTCATATTACCCATCTTCTTGATCTGGTTGATCTGTTTGAGAAAATCGTCAAAACCGAATTCGTTTTTAGCAATCTTTTTGTGAAGTTTCTTGGCCTCTTCCTCGTCAAACTGCTCCTGAGCTCTTTCTACTAGGGAAACAACGTCTCCCATTCCTAAGATCCTGTCTGCCATCCTTTCCGGATAGAAAAGGTCTAAAGCTTCCATTTTCTCACCGGTAGAAATGAATTTGATTGGCTTTTCAACTACAGAACGGATCGTTAAAGCAGCACCCCCTCTTGTATCACCATCTAATTTGGTAAGAACAACACCGTCAAAGTTCAGCGCATCGTTGAATGCCTTAGCTGTATTTACAGCATCCTGACCCGTCATGGAATCTACTACGAATAACGTTTCCTGAGGTTTGATGAAGTAATGTACAGATTTGATCTCATTCATCATCTGCTCGTCAATGGCAAGACGTCCTGCCGTATCGACGATTACTACATCGTGACCATTTGATTTTGCGAAATTAATTGCATTTTCAGCAATGGTAGAAGGGTTGGTAGAACCTTCCTCTGTAAATACCGGAACCCCGATTTGTCCGCCCAATACTTTAAGCTGATCAATTGCTGCAGGACGGTAAACATCACAGGCAACCAGTAAAGGTTTTTTAGTTCTTTTTGTTTTTAAGTAATGGGCCAGTTTTCCGGAGAAAGTTGTCTTACCGGAACCCTGAAGACCTGCAATAAGAATTACGGTCGGCTTTCCCGAAAGGTTGATCCCCTCCTGGGAACCTCCCATCAGATCTACTAATTCGTCATGAACGATCTTCGTCATTAACTGTCCCGGTGTAAGGGAAGTAAGAACGTTCTGTCCCAAAGCTTTATCCTGAACTCTTTTGGTAAGATCTTTTGCAACTTTATAGTTAACGTCGGCATCTACCAGCGCTCTACGGATTTCCTTTACGGTTTCCGCCACGTTGATCTCAGTGATTTTCCCGCGCCCGGAAATATTATGTAGAGCCTTGTCTAATTTATCCTGTAAACTATTAAACATATGTATTGTAAATTATAGGTTTGCAAAAATAAGGAATTTTTAGGCATATCCAAAGTGTTACGAGACGTAATATTATATATACAGAAAAAATGATAAAAATCAATTCATGCAAAATTCGATAGAAAAAGTCTATTTTTGTGATCAATTAAAATAAACCTGGTATTTACAAGGTGAAAATAAGTTTATATGAAATTAAATCCTAACATCCTGGTTACGGTATTATTCTTTTTAACATTTTTAATCCATTTTTCCTTATGGAAATTTGTTTTTCACTTAGATGAGATTATTATTGTTAAATTTTATCTTTTTTTAAGTGTTATGTTCATGCTGATGATTACAATGATTGTTTTAATTAACAGGGTAGTGCCTGAATTTTTAGGGCTGTCTGTAATCGGGCTGATCCTTTTAAAATTCGGTTTAATGTACTTAATCAGGAAGAAATTGAACTTTGAAGTGATTCCTGGTTATAAATTTCATTTTATTATTCCATATTTTGTCCTGACAACACTGCTTACATACTATGCAATTAAGCTGATTAATCATGACAAAAAACAGTAAAATTATTTCTTGAAACTAGAAAAAATATTATATTTTTGCACAACGAAAAAAACCTATCAATGTTTAAGAAATTCGCAGTTTTATTCTACAGTATTTTTGTATTAAACTTAGTGTCTGCACAGCACGGTGAGGCTACTGCTGAGGCAGCTCCTGCTCAGGAGCTATCGGAAAAAGACAAAACAAGTAAAGAAAACAAGGAGTTCATCGATCATCACTTGTTGGATGCTCACGACTTTACATTGATGGTAGATAAAGAAGGCCATCACATCGGTTTTCCTCTTCCTGTTATTTTCTATGATAATGGTATTCATACTTTCATGAGCAACAAAGAAGGCTTCATGCACGGTGAGCCAACTGAAGTAGACGGTTCATATTATAAATTACATCATGAGAAAATTTATAAGACTGATGCCGCAGGGACTTTGACACTGGGGGAAGATGGTCATCCTACAAATGAGAAGCCTTTAGATCTTTCTATTACAAAGAGTGTGCTTATTATTTTATTGGTGTCAATTTTTATGTTAGTGTTATTTGGAGGAATGGCTAAGTCTTATAAAAAGTCTGCTGTACCTACAGGAGCTGCTAGATTCTTAGAGCCTTTAATTATTTTCGTAAGAGATGAAGTTGCTATTCCAAATATCGGACATAAATACAAAAGATTTATGGGGTATTTATTAACGGTATTCTTCTTTATATTATTCCTTAACGTATTAGGATTAATGCCTTTCGGAATCAATGTTACAGGTAACATTACCATGACATTCTTCCTTGCGATCCTTACTTATTTAATCACGACATTCTCTGCTAACAAAGATTACTGGAAACATATTTTCTGGATGCCGGGAGTTCCTGTACCAATGAAACTGATTATGTTGCCAATTGAATTGTTAGGAACAATTACTAAGCCTTTCGCATTGATGATTCGTCTTTTTGCTAACATGACTGCAGGACACATCGTAGTAATGAGTTTAATTGGATTAATCTATGTGTTTAAGAACGTTGCAGCTGGTGTTGCATTCCCATTCTTAACATTAGTAATCTATTTATTGGAAGTATTGGTAGCATTCTTACAGGCTTATATCTTTACGATGTTATCAGCTTTGTTTATCGGAATGGCGGTACAAGAGCACGAACATGAACATCATGCTGCTCACTAATTGAAATTGTAAATTAAAGTAAAACAAATTTTTTAAAATTATATATTATGGAAATCCCTAAAATTGTAGGTGCTGGTATCGTAGTACTAGGTGTAGGTATCGGTCTTGGTAAAATCGGAGCTGCTGCTCTTGAAGCTATCGCTAGACAACCTGAGCAATCTGGAAAAATCCAAACAGCTATGCTTATCGCTGCTGCACTTGTTGAAGGTGTTGCGTTTGCTGCTCTATTCGCAGTAAACTAATTAAAATTAAACCATTACCCGTAACGGTTGGTTACAGGTAATGGTTATTTAAGAAAAAAAGTAATAATTATTTATACATTTATATAATGGAATTAATTCACCAGTTTTCATCAGGATTATTTATTATCCAGTCTGTTATTTTTCTAGCATTATTATTTTTGTTAGGCAAATTTGCTTGGAAACCTATTTTAAAATCAATCAATGACAGAGAAACTTCTATTGTTGATGCTCTTAATCAAGCTAAATTAGCAAGAAAAGAGATGGAGACTTTAAAAGAAGATAACGAAAGAATTATTCGTGAAGCTAAAATCGAAAGAGATGCTATCCTTAAAGAAGCCAGAGAAATTAAAGATAGAATCGTAGGTGAGGCTAAAGACGCTGCTAAAAATGAAGGAGATAAAATGATTGAAGCAGCTAAACAGACTATCCAGACTGAGAAGAATGCTGCTATGGCAGATATCAAAAATCAAATCGGTGCTTTATCTGTAAACATTGCTGAATCTATCCTTAAGCAGAAGTTGGATAACAACGAAGCTCAAAACGAATTAGTTCAAAATTATTTAAACAAATCTAACCTTAACTAAGAATGCTTACATCTAAAGTAGCTAAAAGATACGCACAGGGACTGCTTGATTTCACCAATGAAACAGGACAGACAGCTGCTGTATTTTCTGAAATGAAAGATGTAAAGAAGATCATGTCTCAATCTGCAGACCTGAATAAATTCTTCCTTACACCTTACATTGATGCAAAAAAGAAAATAGAGGTAGCAGACCAGATCTTTAAAGATTTTTCGGTTTCTTCACAGAACCTGATCAGATTAGTGATCAAGCACGGACGTGAGAATCAGCTGAAAAATATCGCTCAGGAGTTCATCAACAAAGTAGAGGATGTCAACGGAGTACAGAGAATAACTCTTACTACAGCCACTCAGCTTTCTAAAGAGAACCTTGATCAGATCTTAAGATCTACTAATCTTGTAAAAGAAGGTTCCAACTTTGATCTGAATTTAAATGTGAAGCCCGATATTTTAGGAGGCTATATTTTAAGAGTAGGTGATCAGCAGGTAGACGCGTCTGTAAAGACAAAACTTAATCAGGTTAAAAAAGATTTTCAATTAAATTAAAGAAAAAACAACCATACAATGGCAGAAATAAATCCGGCAGAAGTATCTGCGATCTTAAAACAGCAATTGGCCAACTTCGATACTCAATCCAACGTTGAGGAAGTAGGTACAGTTTTAACCATCGGTGATGGTATTGCTCGTGTATACGGGTTAGAAAACGTACAATACGGAGAGTTGGTGAAATTTTCTAGTGATGTAGAAGGTATTGTACTTAACCTTGAAGAAGACAACGTGGGTGTTGCTCTGCTTGGGGAAAGTAAATTAGTAAGAGAAGGAGATACAGTAAGAAGAACAAAAAGAATCTCTTCTATTAAAGTAGGAGAAGGTATGCTAGGAAGAGTAGTAGATACTCTTGGTAACCCTATCGATGGTAAAGGTCCTATTACTGGGGATTTATACGAAATGCCATTGGAAAGAAAAGCGCCTGGAGTTATCTTCAGACAGCCGGTAACTGAACCTTTACAGACAGGTATCGTTGCTATTGACTCTATGATCCCTGTAGGAAGAGGGCAGAGAGAGCTTATCATTGGTGACAGACAGACTGGTAAAACTACTGTTGCGATCGATACGATCATCAACCAGAAAGAATTCTTTGATGCAGGTAAGCCTGTATATTGTATATATGTTGCTATCGGTCAGAAAGCTTCTACTGTAGCACAAATCGTTAAAACTCTTTCTGATAAAGGAGCTTTGGCATATACTGTAATCGTTGCAGCTAATGCTTCCGATCCGGTTCCAATGCAGGTATATTCTGCAATGGCTGGAGCATCTATCGGTGAGTTCTTCAGAGACACTGGTAGACCGGCATTGATCGTTTATGATGATTTATCTAAACAAGCGGTGGCGTACCGTGAGCTTTCTCTTCTATTGAGAAGACCACCGGGCCGTGAAGCTTATCCTGGAGACGTTTTCTATCTTCACTCAAGACTATTGGAAAGAGCAGCAAAAGTTATTGCTGATGACCAAATTGCTAGTCAGATGAACGATTTACCTGAGTCTTTAAGACCAATCGTAAAAGGTGGCGGTTCATTAACTGCACTTCCAATTATCGAAACTCAGGCTGGTGACGTTTCTGCATATATTCCAACGAACGTAATCTCTATTACAGACGGACAGATCTTCCTGGAGTCTGATCTATTCAACTCAGGGGTTCGTCCTGCGATCAACGTAGGGATCTCTGTATCGAGAGTAGGAGGTAATGCTCAGATCAAATCAATGAAAAAAGTATCTGGTACTCTTAAATTAGACCAGGCTCAATATAAAGAACTGGAAGCGTTTGCTAAATTCGGTTCAGACCTTGATGCTTCTACTTTAGCGGTAATCTCTAAAGGAGAAAGAAACGTTGAAATCCTTAAGCAGCCGGTAAACTCTCCGCTTCCTGTAGACAGCCAGGTAGCTATGATTTACGCAGGAACAGAAAACTTATTGAGAAACGTTCCTATCAGAAAAGTAAAAGAATTCCAGATTGAATATATCGAATTCCTAAGATCTAAGCATCCTGACACAATGGCGGCTATTAAAGCAGGTAAAATCGACAATGATATTACCAACGTTCTTAAGCAGGCAGCTAACGATTTAGCTTCTAAATATAACTAAAATCTTCATTGTTTAAGGTTTAGAATCCGTTTTAAACCTTAAACTTTAGACCATAAACTTTGAACCCAAATTAATGGCAAACTTAAAAGAAATACGAGGTAGAATTACGTCAATTTCATCTACGATGCAGATTACACGTGCTATGAAAATGGTTTCCGCAGCGAAGCTTAAAAAAGCACAGGATGCCATCGTAATGTTAAGACCTTATTCTGAAAAACTGCAGGAACTTATCCAGAATGTAAATTCTAGTTCTGATCCTGACCAGGTTTCTGTCTATGCTCAAAAAAGAGAAGTGAAGAGAATTCTTTTCATCGCTGTTACTTCAAACAGAGGTCTTGCAGGAGCTTTCAACTCATCTATCGTAAAAGAGCTTAACAACCAGTTCAGAGAGAAATCTCAATACGAAGTTGAAGTTCTTACCATCGGTAAAAAAGCTTATGATGCTGTTAGAAGAACCCGTGCAGTATATTCCAATGAAAGTGCCGTTTTTGACAACTTAAACTTTGATACAGTATCTCATGTTGCTGAAGGAGTAATGAACAGCTTTAAAGAAGGCAAATTTGACGAAGTTTATTTGATCTACAACAAATTTGTTAATGCTGCTACCCAGGAAGTAACTGCCGAGCAGCTTCTTCCGATTTCTATGGCCGAAAATGCTGAAGAAACTCAGGTAGAAACAGATTATATCTTTGAACCGAACAGAAATGAAATTCTTGATAATTTGATTCCTAAAGCAATCAAAACCCAGGTTTTCAAAGCGGTTCTGGATTCAGTTGCCTCTGAGCACGGAGCGAGAATGACGGCCATGCACAAAGCGACCGACAACGCTCAGGCTTTAAAGAACGATCTTGTGATCTTCTACAACAAAGCGAGACAGGCTGCCATTACAAACGAAATCCTAGAAATCGTTTCCGGAGCAGAAGCTTTGAAAAATTCTTAAAGAATTATTTTAACATAATATTAAAGCATCGATATTGTCGATGCTTTTTTTGTTATTTATATTTTATCTATCTTTGTAAACTAAAATATTATATAACTTCTAAATGGACTCGGATATAGTCAGGCTTTTGCTAGCCTTATTTCTTGTTTTACTAAATGGCTTTTTCGTAGCCGCAGAATTCTCAATTGTTAAGGTTCGTTATTCACAGATCCAGTTAAAAGCAGCCGAAGGTAACTCTATGGCAAAACAGGCAGAGCATATTATCAAGCATCTTGATGAATATCTGTCTGCTACACAGCTAGGTATTACCCTGGCATCTCTTGCGTTGGGTTGGGTAGGTGAAAGTGCCCTGCATCACGTGGTTGAAAGTATTTTCCACTCTTTGAATGTGGAGCTTACCCAGACAACAATTACCACAATCTCAGTGGTGACAAGCTTTGTATTAATTACAGTAATGCACATCGTATTTGGTGAGCTTATTCCTAAATCTATCGCAATTAGAAAATCGGAAGCGACTACAATGGCTACAGCGGTTCCGTTAAGAGTTTTTTACACGGTTTTCAAGCCATTTATCTGGTTGATGAACTTAATGTCGAATACCTTCTTGAGATTAGTTAAGATCCACCCGGCTTCCGAACAGGAAATTCACTCCACTGAAGAGCTTCAGCTTCTGGTAAAACAGAGTGCGGACAGCGGTGAGATTGAGGAGGAGAATTATGAGATCATCAAGAATGCATTTGATTTTACAGATCATTCCGCCAAGCAGATCATGGTGCCAAGACAGAATATTACGTCTATTGACTTTGAGGAAGATATCAATGAAATTATTAACAAGATCATGGATAGCGGGTATTCCCGTATTCCCGTGTATCTTGATTCCATAGACAATGTGATCGGGATTTTCTATACCAAAGAGATTATCAGGGAGTTTGTCAAAAGAAAAGGAGACCTTAACCATGAAGATCTTAAAGATCTGATGCGTGATGCATTTTTTGTGGTAGGAAGTAAAAAGATTTCAGATCTCCTGAAGATTTTCCAGCAGAAAAAACAACACCTTGCAATAGTTATTGATGAATTTGGAGGAACCGAAGGAATTATTACCCTGGAAGACATTCTGGAAGAGCTTGTAGGTGAAATTCAGGATGAAGAAGATGATGAAGATAAACTGGTAGATAAAATTGGGGATAATATTTATTGGGTTCAGGCTACACAGCCGCTGGACGAAATTAATGAACATTTACCTAAAAGACTGCCTCTTTCCGAAGAAAGTGAATATAACTCACTGGCAGGATTCATTCTGCATGAACTAGAAGATATTCCCGAAGAGAATGATGAATTCGATCTCGAAAACTATCATTTCAAAATTCTGAAAATGAACAATAAGAGTGTAGAACTCGTGGAATTAGTGTATGAAGGGCCAAATATAACCAATGATATGGCCGATAAAATAGGAGAAGTTTAAAAAGGTAGAAATGATTTTTTATAACAGCATAAAAGATTACGAAGATCCAAAACGTCAGTATGAAGAAGAAGTGCTGGTTTTGGATGACACAGATGAAGTATATAAACTGGTTCTCCATAATGATGACATTCACACATTCGATTATGTCATAGACTGCCTGATTGAGATCTGTAAGCATACTCTGGAGCAGGCAGAGCAATGCACCATGCTGGTTCATTACAAAGGCAAATGCACGGTAAAAACAGGCTCTATGGATCTTCTGAAGCCCATGCATGAAAAACTGCTCTCAAGAGAACTAACAAGCGAAATAGTATAAAGAAAAACTCTGCCATTTGGCAGAGTTTCTTATTAAAAACGGAATCTTGTTAAAATATTTTTTAAAATCTGATATTTATGCATCAGATTTTTTTTGTCAGACCAAATTCTACAGGGATTCTTTTACTTGCATTCATCTAAAATAGTATATTTGTACCAACTATAAAGAAACAAAAAGAATGCTTGTAATAGGAATTGCCGGAGGAACAGGATCCGGCAAAACTACAGTTGTTGATAAAATACTGCAACAGCTTGATATTGAAGGAATGAATATCCTTTCTCAGGATAATTATTATCACGACAACCCGAATCTGACACTGACCGAAAGAGAGGCGCTCAATTATGACCATCCAAAGTCTATAGATTTCGATTTAATGATAAAACATGTAAAAGCTTTAAAAAATAATGAGCCTATAGAACAGCCCATTTATAGCTTTGTTACCCATTCCCGAACCGGCGACCACGTCACTGTAGAACCTAAAAATGTATTGGTAGTAGAAGGTATTCTGGTACTGACGAACAAAGAACTGCTGAAAGAATTTGATTTAAAAGTATTTGTTCATGCAGATTCTGACGAAAGACTGATCAGGAGGATCAGACGTGACACACAGGAAAGAGGAAGAGACCTGGGCGAAGTCCTTCACCGTTACCAGACCACACTGAAGCCAATGCATCAGGAATTCATAGAACCATCGAAGAATGAAGCAGATTTGATCATTCCGAACATGAGACAGAATTCCGTAGCGATTGATTTTTTAACTACTGTTATTAAAAATTCGTTGAGAAAACATTAAAATGAAAGAAAACAAACTTATTAAAGACATTCAGCCGAAATCTGAAACATTCAAAATTATCCAGAAATATGTTCTGAATAAATACACCATTACGATCTGTATGTTTCTGGTGTGGATGATTTTCTTTGATAAAACCTCTTTCCTTGTTATTAATGAACTGAACGGCGAGATCAGCCGATATGAAGACCAGCTCGAATACTATAAAAAAGAGTATGAAAAAAATGATACTTTTTATAAGAAGCTGATGAACAATAAGTCGGAGAAAGAAAAATACGCAAGAGAAAATTATTTCATGAAAAAACCGGATGAAGAGATCTTCATTTTGGTAGTAGACAGTGCAAATAGCGCTAAAAAATAAGAAATGTGAAATGTGAACAGTCAATTAGCTTTGCTGGGAATAGTCAATAGTCCATTGTATTACTTGACCATTGACTTGCGAAGCCAGATTCATCATTCACAATGAAAAATGATAACTGAAATAGTGAATTGTCAATGGTTAATAGTCAATTTTTTAAAATTCACAATTGATCTGCAAAGCACCATTCACCCATAATAAACAGCCAATGTCAGCAGATATACTTCCAAACTGGGAAAATTTAGTAAAAAAACAGCTTAAAACAGAAGATATTTATTCCATCCTGAATAAAGAAAATCTGGAAGGAATTGATGTAAAACCTTTTTACAGTGAAGTTCCGAAACCATTGGCAAATCTGCCAAAAGTTGAAGAAAACACTCATTTGGTAGCAAGATATCACGAAAGTCTGGAAGAAGATGTATTTGCCTTTATCTTGGATCACAACGTAGAAAATCTTGAACAGAAAACAATCTTTGTCAATAATAAAGATCTTGCCGGCCATATCAGCCCGAAAGATGAAGATCAGTATTTTTCACTGATTGATGTCTTTAATGAAAAGGAAGGTATTATTGATGATCAGCTGGCTAAAGAACTTCTGTCAAAAGATTTCAGAAGAAACATCTGTGTTGATATTTCACTTCATCAGAATGCCGGAGCGGCAATTTATCAGCAGTTGGGAATTGCACTGGCGAAGACAAAGGAACTTGCTGAAGTTTATGGCTCTGAAATTTTGAATAGACTGATTTTCAGGATAGCGGTCGGCGGAAATTATTTCTTCGAAATGGCTAAACTGAGAGCCTTTAAAATAGTTTTTAACCAACTTTCCAAAGAATATGGCTTAAATGAAACGCCATACATTTTTGCGGAAACTTCTTTAAGAAATAAGGCTGTTGCAGACAGTGAGAATAACCTGATCCGTTCAACATTAGAGCTGGCTTCTGCCATGATTGCAGGCGCAGATGCGGTGTTCAGCAACAACTATCTTGTAAACAGAAGCACCGATAACTCCGAGGAAATTTCTTTTAAGCAGCAGATTGTTCTCGCTTATGAAAGCATCATCAATGTATTTGAAGACGCTTCCAATGGAAGCTATTATGTAGAAGAGATTACCCGCCAGATTGCAGAAAAATCGTGGACACTGTTCGTTGAAATAGAAGAAGCGGGCGGTTATCTTGAGCTTTTAAAACAGGGAATTATTCAGAAAAAGATCTATAACCAAGCTGTTGAAGAGCAGAAATGGGTGGAAGAAGGTAAAATAAAGCTGATTGGAGTCAATTTATACCCTAAATTAGACGTTAAAAGATCTATTGACGATCTTTACAGCGAAAAAGAAATAAAAGCCGTACGCTGGGCTGAAATGTTTGAGTAATGAAGGAAAAACTGATCGATTTATTTGAATACACCCATCATTTCAATAAAGAAATGATCAGATATATCTCAGAACATATATCTAAAGTGGACGACAAAACAATCAGTCTTATCAATCATACATTGAACGCACAGCAGATCTGGAATTCACGGATCTTGGGTGAAAAGACATTTGAAGTCTGGCAGATCAACCCTTTTGAATCTCTTGATGAAATTAACCGTCAGAATTTTCTGAAAAGTATTGATATTATTCAAAACCTTGATCTGGACAGCAGGGTGGAATATCAGAACTCCAGAGGGACAAAGTTTGAAAACAGTATTTTCGAAATGCTGTTTCATGTGGTAAACCATTCAACCTATCATCGCGGTCAGATCAATTCTCTCCTGAAACAGAACGGTATTGATCCAATATTAACAGATTATATTTTTTATAAAAGATAATTCTATAAATTAATAAGATGCTTACGAAGTCTGTGGGAAATAAAAAAATGCTGAACAAAGAAATCCAAAACTATATTAATGCAAATCTAAACACAGACCTGCATTCTTTATTATTAAAAAAATCTCCGTTTCCGGAGGTTTCCATGCAGGAAATCGTACAGCAGATTAAAGGAAGGCAGACGGCCCAGAAAAAGTTCCCTTTTCTGCTGAAAGAAGGAGTTATTTTCCCGCCCCAGCTTAATTTGGAACAGTCATCTTCAGAGAAAACGGCACTTTATAAATCACAGATTCTGAAAGGCAATAGATTCATCGATCTCACCAGCGGCTTCGGAATTGATGCCTATTATCTGTCCCAGAATTTTGAAGAAGTTACTTTAGTAGAGCAAAATACTGAATTATTGTATATTGTAGAGCATAATTGGGGAATTTTGAACCGGAAAGCCACATTCATCAATCAAAATCTGGAAAATTTTTTGAGTAGTAATAAAGAATATTTCGATGTTATTTATTTAGACCCCGCCAGAAGAGACCAGAACAAAAATAAAGTCTTTCTGCTGGAAGATCTTTCACCTGATGTTCTTCAGATCAAGGAAAAACTTCTTACGACAGCAGATCAGGTGGTTATAAAGTTATCGCCGTTAATTGATTTGAAATACCTGGTTTCAGCCTTACCTGGTATTTTCAGGATTGAAATTATAGCTGTAAAAAATGATGTTAAGGAAGCTGTCGTTTTTCTGTCAAATGAAAAGAAAGAAGAGATAATAATTAACTGTATTAACCTGGAAAGTGAAGAATCTTCTTTTTTATTTAAATTCGGAGAGGAAGAAAATGCCCGGGCAGAATATGCTGAACCTGGAAAATTCATATATATTCCCAATAACAGTATTTTGAAAGCAGGTGTTTTTAATCTGGTTTCAGAGAGATTCGGGCTTAAAAAACTCCATCCCAATACCCATCTTTATACTTCAGATCAAAAAATCAATGATTTTCCCGGTAGAGTTTTAGAGGTTCAAAGTATTGAATCAAAGCAGGTTAAGAAAAAAGAACAGTTCAATATCATTTCGAAAAATTATCCTTTAAAACCGGAAGATATCAAGAAGAAATATGGTATAAAAGACGGCGGTGAGCACTATCTTATTTTTACACAATCCAAAAAAGGTAAAATTATTTTAAAATCAGTATAAAAATGTTGCCGAAAAAAGCAGGATTTCTTACTTTTGGGCAATCAAAAATTTAAGCATGAAATCGCTTGCTGCTAAAATTATTATAACCGGCTAAAATAATGCGATTCCATATGACATTTAAAAAATAAATTTTACATATGAAAAAATTAATTATATGTTTAGCTGTTGCAACGGTAGCCGTAAGCTGTAAAAAAATCCAGGCAGGAGGAAACAAAAATACTTTGAAACTGGAAGAAGGAGTAGAAAGATATTCTGATGATGTACAGGGCGGAGGTGAAGCACACGGTCATGAAGCTGCTGCAGGACACAAAGAAACGGCTCCTGCTGAAAAGCATGAAGCTGCAGCTCCTAAAACAGACAGTACTGCTGCTGTAAAGCCTGCTGAAGCTCCTAAAGCTGAACACTAATTTTTAGTGCATAATATAAAATAGGTCCCGCAAAACTGTGGGACCTATTTTTTTTGAGCTTTATCCCGCTTTTCGCACTCGCTATTTTCTGAGTTTTTGGCGGCGGCTTTGCCGCCGCCAAAAACTCAGAAAATGAGCTCAAACAAATGCTGCAATCGGGGCTGGGCTACAGCCGTTTCATCAATTGATCATTTAAACTCTTGGTGAACTGACTTAAAAAATCTATATTATGATAAACCTGAGGAAAATTATCTGTTTTTGTTTGCTCCTGCAGGTCAATTTCTTTATTTTTAACGAAATAAATTTTTAAAATGCAAGAGACATTAAATTACATTAACGAAAACAAACAGCGTTTCGTGGATGAATTATTTGAGTTATTGAGAATTCCTTCTATTTCTGCAGATCCGGCGTATAAAAATGATGTATTGAAATGTGCGGATGTTGTTGCAGAATACCTTAAAAATGCAGGAGCTGACAATGTAGAAGTATGCAAAACCAACGGATATCCTATTGTTTTTGGAGAAAAACTTTTAGATAAAAATCTGCCAACCGTATTGGTATACGGACATTATGATGTGCAGCCGGCAGATCCATTAGAGCTTTGGACAAAGCCACCTTTCGAACCTTATATTGAAAAAACAGAACTTCATCCCGACGGAGCAATTTTTGCAAGAGGTTCAGCAGATGATAAGGGTCAGTTCTTTATGCACTTAAAGGCTTTTGAAGCGATGATGAAGACAAATTCTCTTCCTTGCAACGTAAAATTTATCTTAGAAGGTGAAGAAGAAGTAGGATCTGTAAGCTTAGGAGATTTCGTTAATGAAAACAAAGAAAAGTTATCTTGTGACTGTATCTTAATTTCCGATACCCATATTTACAGCAATGAACAGCCAACTGTTACAACTGGTTTAAGAGGTTTGAGCTATGTGGAAGTTGAAGTGGAAGGACCCAACAGAGACCTTCATTCAGGGTTGTACGGTGGAGCGGTTCCAAACCCGATTCATGTGCTTTCCAGAATGATTGCTAAGCTGATTGATGAAGATGGGCATATTACCATCGACGGATTCTATGACAATGTAGAAACCGTATCAGATGCCGAAAGAGCAGATATGAACAAACTGAAGGATAATCCGGAAGAATTCAAAAAATCTATCGGTCTGAACGGAGTGGAAGGTGAAAAAAGCTATACAACGCTTGAAAGAACCTCTATCCGCCCTACTTTAGACTGTAACGGTATTTGGGGAGGATATACAGGAGAAGGAGCTAAAACCGTAATTCCTTCCAAAGCTTCTGCTAAAATCTCAATGCGTTTGGTTCCTTATCAGACACCTGAAGAGATCACGGAAAAATTCACAAAACATTTTGAAAAGATTGCTCCTGAGAACGTTAAAGTAAAAGTAACCCCTCACCACGGGGGAATGCCTTATGTGTTACCAAGCGATACCAAAGAATTTTTAGCAGCTAAACAGGCGATGGAGACTGCATTTGGTAAAGAAGTTCTTCCGTATAGAAGCGGAGGCAGTATTCCGATCACGGCAATGTTTGAAAAAGTATTAGGGGCTAAGTCTGTGCTAATGGGCTTTGGATTGGATTCAGATGCAATTCACTCACCGAATGAGCATTACGGACTGTTTAATTTCTATAAAGGAATCGAAAGTATTCCGTTGTTCTTCGAGAATTATTCAAAATAATTAAATATTTTATAATCATATTCAGTAAAGCGTTCCAACATCGGAGCGCTTTACGTTTTTTTATGGTAATATCCCTATCAAATGATATTTTTTTAGTTAATCTATGTGATTATTTTTAGTTCAACCTAAAATAATTACTATGAAAAAAAACTACTCCGTCGCATTCTGCTTGTTTTCAGTGTTTTCCTTTGCACAGCAGATGACTTCGTTTGAAAATTCAGATGGATTCTTTACCGGAAATATCCATGGTCAGGGAACCTGGATCAGCACACCAACAGGTGATATGCCTCCCAATGTGCTTAACCAGATTATTTCTACAGATAATGCATCAAATGGAATTAATTCCCTGAAAATTGTTAAAGAAAGCACTTATGGAACTCAGTCCATTCCCATCATCGGAGCATTTGATAACCTTCCTATATTACTTTCCCATACGGGTTTTACTGTTTCCTTTGATATCAATATGTCCCAGTTTAACGGATCTGTCTTCAGCTTTCAAGGGGTGAGCAGCGCTGACGAAAAATACATTTTCAGACTTGATTTTGACAATACCGGAGCAGTTAAAATCCTGAAAATGCTTTCAGGCGGACCTGTAATGGAATCTGCTTCGGGAACATGGCAGCCCAATGTATGGTATCAGATCACGGTTATCGGTACTCCCACAGATATTAAATATTTCCTGAACGGAACTTTGATCTGTACAGCGATTGCAGCAGAAACTACAGATATAAACCAGCTGCGTTTCGTACACGATAATGCGGATGGGACAGCTTATATTGATAATCTTAAAGTGTACAGTGAGATCCTGTTATCTGCGGCAAACAACAGCATAAATAAAAATGCAGTTCAGATATCCCCTAATCCTGCGTCAGATTTCATTAAGATCAATTCTTCCGGCAAAATAAAAGGTATTGAAATTTATGATATGACAGGGAAGAAAATGGATTTCAGGCTGGAAAATGATACAATAAATGTACGTCATCTTTCTGCCGGTACTTATTTAATCAATATTAAAACTGAAAACGGTAATTTTTCTGAGAAATTTATTAAAAAATAGATAAAGTTTTTCATTTATTTTATCCCTTTATGGTGATTTTTATTGTTGTTTCTTTTTTATTTTAGACTAAATGTTCTATATTTGCTCAAACTAATAATAAAAAATATCATGAAAAAACTTTTACTATCTGCTGCATTGTTCAGCTTTCTAATTAGTAATGCACAAACAACTATTTTTGAAGACAGCTTTGAGTCTTATGCAGATTTTGCCTATACTACAGGAACTGTAGGTAACTGGACACTGACAGATGTTGACGGAAAAAATTCTTATGTTTTAAACGGCTCAATGTTTCCGAATCAAGGAATTCCTAAGGCTTTCATCGTTTTTAATAAAGCAGGAATCGTTCCTGCTACGACATCTACTCAGACTGCAGCAAGAACAGGAAATAAAGCGATGGCTTGTTTTGACGCCAGTGCGCCGGCTCCTCTTATTAATAATGATTGGTTAATAAGCCCTCAGATGACGTTAGGATCAACTGGAAATACTCTTACTTTCTGGGCAAAATCAATCCATGAAGATTATGGCTTGGAAAAGTTTAATGTATGGGTTTCTACGACTAATACTGCAACTGCAAGTTTTACAAAACTTAATACTAATGTAATTGTAACTCCTTCTATTGTAGAATGGAATCAGCATACCTTTAATTTAGATGCTTACGCAGGGCAGAATGTATATATCGCGATACAGTGTGTTTCTGATGATCAGTTTGCTTTATTTATTGATGATTTTAAAGTTACTACAACAGGTACTTTAAGTACTTCTGAAGTATCAAAAAAATCATCAGTAAGTTCTATTTATCCTAATCCGGTCTCAGATATACTGAATATAAAATCTAACTCAAAAATTAACAGTATTGAAATTTTTGATATAACCGGCAGGAAAGTTGATGCAAACCTTAATGGCGATAAAATCAATGTAGAGAACCTTAGTGCTGGAAGCTATATGATTAATATAGAGACGAAAGACGGAAAAACTACTGAGAAATTCATTAAAAAGTAAATTGCTGATAAATCTTAGTCCATATAAAACACTCCAATTGGAGTGTTTTTGTTATTTTAGAGCATTAAAATTAATAAATATGCCAGAAAATAAAGTAGCTTATATAACCGGAGGAACCAAAGGAATAGGTTTCGGAATAGCCAGGATATTACTGGAAAACGGTATTTCAGTAGCATTTTCAGGACGTAAAAGAGATGATGTTGAAAATGCTGAAGAAGATCTTAAGAAATATTCACAGAATGTTTTAGGAATCGTTTCAGATGTAAGAAGCCTTGAAAGTGAAAAAGAAGCTGTAAAGTACATTATTGAAACATTCGGCAGACTGGATTTTGTAATTGCCAATGCAGGATTGGGAATATTCAAACCTGTAGATGAACTGACTGCCGAAGAGTGGAATGATATGATAGAAACCAATCTGACGGGCGTTTTCTATACCTTAAAAGCTTCTGTAGAAGAACTAAAAAAGACAGAAGGTTATTACATCACAGTTTCGAGCCTGGCAGGTGCCAATTTCTTTGAAAACGGGACAGGCTATAATGCTTCTAAATTTGGAGTCGTAGGATTTACTCAGGCTGCAATGATTGATCTTAGAAAATACAACATCAAATCTACGGTTATCATGCCGGGATCAGTCGCTACAAATTTTAACGGAAATGTTCCCTCAGAAAAAGACAGCTGGAAGATCCAGCCCGAAGATATGGGGAATCTCGTCCTCGATATTTTAAAGATGAACCCACGTGTTCTCCCCAGTAAAATAGAGTTTAGGGCAACAAAACCAGCCTAGTAAATGCATTTAATGTATTGAATAGTAAAAAAATAAGTATTATGCATGCATAATATATTTTTTAATTATATTAGCAACGTAAAATATAACAAAATCTCTGCATAAAACACTAAGTTTTTTTATGCACAAAAGGGAAAAAATAAAATAGTACACATGAAAATATTAGTTTGTATCAGTAGTGTTCCGGATACTACTTCCAAGATTAACTTTACGGCAGATAAATCTGCTTTCGACAAGAATGGAATTCAGTGGGTAATCAATCCTTTAGATGAATTTGCGTTGACAAAAGCAGTTAAACTTCAGGAATCTCAGGGTGCAACTGTAACAGTGATCAACGTAGGAGATGCTGCTACAGAACCGGTGATCAGAAAAGCATTAGCTATTGGTGCCAATGATGCGGTGAGAGTAAACCTTGATCCTAAAGACAGCTATTCTACAGCAAAAGAAATTGCTGCGGTAGCTCAAAACGGAGGATATGACCTTATTCTTTGCGGAAAAGAATCTATCGACTACAACGGAGGTTCAGTACCGGGAATGGTCGCTCAGTTGTTAAATCAGCCTTTCGTAAATGCATCTGTAGGCTTAGATGTAAACGGAAGCGAAGCTACTGCTGTAAGAGAAATTGAAGGCGGGAAAGAAACTATATCAGTAAAATTACCTGCCGTAATCGCAGGACAAAAAGGATTGGTAGATGAAAAAGATCTTATCATCCCGAATATGAGAGGGATTATGTCTGCAAGAACGAAGCCTTTACAGGTGGTAGAACCTTCTTCTTCTGAGGTGAAAGTTCAGGGAGTAACGTATGACAGCGTACCGCCGAGGGCTGCTGTGAAAATGGTGTCTCCTGACAATTTGGATGAATTGGTAAGATTACTTCACGAAGAAGCTAAAGTAATCTAAAATTTAAAAGAGAGAAGCTGAAATAGGGATGTTGAGCCCTGATCTGATTTCCAATCTTTTAATCCTTAAATTTTTTAATCTTTAAATTTTAAAAAAAATGGCAGTATTCGTATACGCAGAAAATATAAATGGAGTTTACAAGAAAGCAGCTTTTGAAGCAGTTTCTTATGCTAAAGCAGTTGCAGACCAGGCGGGAGATACCGTTACGGCAATTTCTGTAAACCCTACAGATTCTTCAGATTTATTGTACAAATATGGAGCATCAAACGTTATCAATGTAAAAGACGAAGGTCTTAAAAGCTTTTCAGCAAAGGCATTTGCTCAGGCTGTAAGTGAAGTGGCAGACGGAAACACTATTGTTTTTCCTCATACTACAGACGCTTCTTCTATCGCTCCTATGCTTGCGGTAATGAAGAACTATTCTTTAATTACCAATGTACTGGAAGCTCCTGAAAGTCTTTCTCCGTTCCAGGTGAAAAGAAAAGCTTTCTCAGGAAAAGGGTTTATGCATGCAAAAGCTGAAGGAAATGGCGTGATCATCACCGTGTCTCAAAATGCTTTCGGTGTAAAAGAAAGTTCAGTTTCAGGCTCAGAAGAAGTTAAAAATCTTTCAGTAGCCAACGAAGATACTAAAGTAATCTCTCATGAGCAGAGTTCAGGGAAATTGGACCTTAAAGAAGCTGAAGTAGTGGTTTCTGCAGGAAGAGGAATGAAAGGTCCTGAAAACTGGGGAATGATCGAAGATCTTGCTAATGTTCTTGGAGCTGCTACAGCATGTTCCAAGCCTGTTTCTGATATCGGGTGGAGACCTCACACAGAACACGTAGGACAGACGGGTAAAGCAATTTCACCTAATCTTTATATTGCAGTAGGTATTTCCGGAGCTATCCAGCATTTAGCTGGGGTAAACTCTTCTAAAACCATCGTAGTCATTAATAATGATGCTGAAGCACCATTCTTTAAGTCTGCGGATTATGGAGTAGTAGGAGATGCATTCCAGATTATTCCTGCATTAACTGAGAAGATCAAAGCAATAAAAGGATAAAAAATCAGTGAATTTACTACGCAGGTCAATGGTAAATTTTAAAATTGACACGAAGTAATTCACGATTTACAATTCACATAAAAAATAAAAGTTCGGGCTTTCCGGGCTTTTATTTTTGCGTAAAAAACTGAAATCACAATAAAAAATTAATCTATATTTGTAGCTATGGATTATAAGCAGCTAATTATTCGCGGAATATCGTACAGCCAGACCCAATCGGGGGCTTACGCTTTGTTATTGGAACATGAAGAAACACATATAAAATTACCTGTTGTTATAGGAAATTTCGAGGCTCAGTCTATTTCGCTGGGACTGGAAAAAGACATCCATCCGCCCCGTCCGCTTACCCATGATTTATTCACAAAATTTATAGTTTCTGCCCATTATGAATTGGTTTCAGTAATTATTTACCAAATCGTAGACGGCGTATTTTTTTCTAATATCAATTTCAAAAATAAAGCTAATAACGAAGAGCTGATCCTCGATGCAAGAACTTCTGATGCAGTAGCAATGGCCGTAAGATTCGATGCTCCCATTTTTACCACGCAGCAGGTTCTTAATGAAGCCGGAATTCTTCTTGAACTCGAAGATGTTTCAAAAGAGGAACAGCCTTTCTCCGAAACCGAGCAGTCTGAAGATAATTTAAAAGCTGTATCTATGGAAGAACTTCAGAAATTATTAGATGAAGCTGTAAAAGAAGAAGACTTCGATACCGCTTTGGAAATTCAGGAAGAAATTAAAAGGAGGAAAAAGAAAATTGATTAAAAGAGACACTTATACTAAACTATGAATTTAAAATTACGACTTACCATCCTCAGCTTTCTCCAGTTTTTCGTCTGGGGAGCATGGCTGATTACGATGGCTAATTTTTGGTTCGGTACAAAACACTGGGATGGAACCCAGTTTGGAGCCGTTTTCGGAACCATGGGAATAGCTTCTATTTTTATGCCGACCATCACAGGGATTATTGCCGACCGCTGGGTAAATGCCGAACGTATATTTTCTGTACTCCATATCCTGTATGGGGTTATCCTTTTTATACTGCCTCATTCCGCAGATCCTAATTCTTTCTTTTGGCTGATGCTTCTGGCGATGTGTTTCTATATGCCTACCATTGCCCTCGCGAACTCCATTTCTTACACCATTCTGAAGAACAGTAATCTGGATGTCGTGAGAGACTTTCCGCCTATCAGGGTTTGGGGAACCATAGGGTTTATTGTAGCCATGTGGATTACCAATCTTACGGGAAACAAAGCTACAGAAGGACAGTTTTATATTGGTGGAGCTATTGCTGTATTTTTAGGCATCTATGCTTTGACCTTACCCAAATGCCCGCCTCAGAAACTGATCGATAAAAACGCTCCATTATCTGAGCAATTAGGTCTTAATGCATTTAAGCTTTTCGGAAGCTATAAAATGGCCTTGTTCTTTTTGTTTTCAATGCTTTTGGGGGCAGCACTTCAGCTGACTAACGCCTATGGAGATGTATTCTTAAGTGAATTTTCACATTTTCCAAAATATGCAGACTCATTTGTAGTACAGAGATCTACAATTATTATGTCGATTTCACAGGTTTCGGAGACCTTATTTATTCTGGCAATTCCTTTCTTTCTGAGGAAATTCGGAATCAAAAAAGTAATGTTGATGTCTATGCTGGCCTGGGTACTTAGGTTCGGGTTCTTTGCTTATGGTGTTCCGGACGGATTCGGGCTCTCACTGATCATTTTTTCATGCATCGTATATGGAATGGCATTTGACTTCTTCAATATTTCCGGTTCTCTTTTCGTAGAAACAACGACCGATAAAAAGATAAGATCATCTGCTCAAGGGCTATTTATGATGATGACCAATGGTTTTGGGGCTCTTTTCGGAAGCTATATTGCAGGATGGGCTATCGATAAGTTTTTCACGCACAAATTTACGAATGCTTCAGATCTGTCCGCTTATCTGGATACGACAGCTGATAATCCTACGTTCTTACAGATTCTTAAGAACAGTTTCAATTCAGCTGTAAATGCTGACGGAACACTTTCATCTGTAGTGATGGTGAAAGACTGGCAGAATATATGGCTTTCATTTGCAATCTACGCATTGATTCTTGCCATTTTCTTTGCTGTTTTATTCAGACATAAACATAATCCGGAAGAAGTTTCTTCAGTGAAGCATTAATTCTACCGAACTGGTTATTAAGATATTAAATTGCACTTTTTCTTAAAAGTGCAATTTTTTTATTTTCAGGCAGCCTTTTAGAATTTCCGTCTTATAGTTAGAAACTGACACATGGAGAACCTCGAAAAGAATTTTTACTGGTTAAGAAAAGCAGGACCATTGATTTTACTGTTTGTGGAAAGTTCGGAATCAGTTATGGAGGGCTTAAAGTATTTGTTCAGAAAGATTTTACACCCATATTCAAGGACGGTGTTCTTCTGAAGAATAAATATGGTGTTCAGATCGGTATAGAATTCGTAAATGTTATTTTTTAATTCAATAATATAATTAGATATCTTTTAGATATAATGTAATTTAAATTGAATTTTATTGATACTAACAAATGTTTGTAAAGGAATCATCCGTTTTTAAAACACACTGTCTAAAAGTGTGTTTTTTTTTTTGTATTTTGGCACTTTAGTAAATATGAAAAATATTCAGTTATTAGGATTATTATTAGTGGTGGCAGGCAGTTTTCTGCCTCTTGTTCATGTTCCCATTATCGGAAACTGGAACTACTGGAAACTGGATCATTATCTGGCTATTGCATGCTGGATCTTTGCTGCATGTGCAGTTTTTGGTATTGTGAACAACAGTGCGAAAGTCGTAAGGTTTTTTGGGGTGCTGCTGATTTTGTTATTTGCATTTACACTCGTTGCCGTTAAGATGCAGTCTCTGGAATACTTCAGCTTTCTGCCGTTTAAATCATGGAGAGAAGCTTTTGCAGGAGTTGTAAAGCTGAAATGGGGCTGGATTGTAGAGTTTTTAGGCGCTTTCCTTATGGTTTTCGCCGCAGGAAATAAAAAAGTCAATAAAAGAACACAGATATGAAGCATTTAAAAATAGGATCAGCAGCTTTATTGATGTTGATGTTTTCACAGGCTAAATCTCAAAAGACAGCATTTGACAAACCGGACCAGCCGGCTAAATGTAAAAACATAAGAGAAGGAAAATTCCTTCGCCCGAATTATCCCGAGGGAATCTGGTATATGACCATTAAGGATAATATTCAGACCGAATATTTAAATAATGGTAAAGATTTTATAAAATCTACGTTGGTTTTTGTAGACGACTGTAATTATAAAGCGATCGTTCTGGATATGACAGCCAATGATAACCGTATCCATATAGGAGATGTTTTCAGCAATAAAATTGTAGAAACTCAGGACAATGCACTGAAGATACATACTAAAATTGAAAACAGCCAGTATGGGGTTGTTTATATAAAAGTAAAAAAATAGAATAGTATAATGCAGCCGGAAGGAAGCATTTGTAAAAAAAGTAAATATAATACACATGAAAGAAGTATTCATCGTTTCCGCAGTAAGAACACCTATCGGGAGTTTTATGGGAAGCCTTTCAACGGTTCCTGCTACAAAGCTGGGGTCTGCTGCTGTAAAAGGAGCATTAAATAAAATCGGTCTTGATCCTAAGAATGTTCAGGAGATCTATATGGGAAATGTACTGCAGGCAGGAGAAGGCCAGGCACCGGCCCGTCAGGTGGCTTTGGGTGCAGGTCTGTCTATTGAGACCCCTTCTACTACAGTAAATAAGGTATGTGCTTCAGGAATGAAAGCAGTAACTATGGCGGCACAGGCTATCAAAGCAGGGGATGCTGAAGTTATTGTTGCCGGAGGTATGGAGAATATGTCGTTAGTTCCACATTATTACAATGCAAGAGTTGCCACTAAACTAGGCGATATCAAAATGCAGGACGGAATGGTGCTGGATGGCCTTACAGATGTGTACGGTAAAGTGCATATGGGAGTTTGTGCAGAGAAATGTGCAGTAGATTACAGTTTCTCAAGAGAAGATCAGGATAATTTTGCTATAGAATCTTACAAAAGATCTGCAAAAGCATGGAGTGAAGGAAAATTTGCTGAAGAAGTAATTCCTGTTGAAATTCCTCAAAGAAAAGGAGATCCGGTAATTTTTGCTGAAGATGAAGAATATAAAGCAGTAAACTTTGACAGAATTGCAACGCTTCCTACCGTATTCAAGAAAGAAGAAGGAACCGTAACCGCTGCCAATGCATCTACATTAAATGACGGAGCTTCTGCTTTGATCCTTGTTTCTAAGGAGAAAATGGAGGAACTTGGTTTAAAGCCTCTAGCTAAAATCATTTCTTATGCTGATGCAGCTCAGGAGCCTGAAAACTTCACGACTGCTCCTGCAAAAGCCTTACCTATTGCCCTTAAAAAAGCAGGTCTGGAGATTTCGGACATCGATTTCTTTGAATTCAACGAAGCCTTCTCTGTAGTAGGTCTTGCCAACAATAAGATCTTAGGACTGGATGCATCCAAAGTAAACGTAAACGGTGGAGCAGTAGCTATTGGACATCCACTGGGAAGTTCAGGATCCAGAATCATCGTAACACTGATCAATGTATTGAAGCAGAATAATGCAAAATATGGTGCTGCAGCTATCTGTAACGGCGGTGGAGGAGCTTCTGCTATCGTGATTGAAAATATATAATATTCTCTCAAAGAATATTTTACCATTAAGGAATCGATAATTTTTCTAAATTCTTATCGATTTCTTAATGGTTTTTCTATTTTTGTGCTACTAATATTTATTTGAAATGTCTGAAATTGAGAATCAACGGCCTCAAAACATAAAGAATAATCCAAGGATTATGAAAGCCTGGGCTGTATACGACTGGGCGAATTCTGTTTACTCATTGGTTATTACCTCCACTATTTTCCCTATTTACTATTCCATACTCACAACTGCTTATGAGAAAAAAGAGTATGTGGAAGAAACAAAATCATGGATTGATGTTCCGGTGAGGCACATGATAAAGATTTTCGGGAAAGAATACCAGCCGGATGCTGTGTATGGATATTCACTGACCATATCATTCTTTATTGTAGTGCTGCTGTCTCCATTCCTGTCTTCATTAGCTGATACTATCGGAAACAAAAAATCTTTTCTGCAGTTTTTCTGTTATCTTGGAGCTACCTCATGTATGGGGCTTGCCATGTTTACCGGAATGCATAATGTATTTTTAGGGCTTCTGTTCAGTATTACGGCAAGTGTCGGGTTCTGGGGAAGTTTGGTATTTTACAACTCCTTCCTGCCGGATATTGCAACCCGTGACAAGCAGGATGCCCTATCTGCAAGAGGATATGTGTATGGATATCTGGGTTCTGTAGTCCTTGTGGTGATCTGCCTGGTACTGATCCAGGTTTTTGCAAAAGGAGCCGCACAGCAGCTTTTATTTACAAGAATAAGCTTTCTTTTGACCGGCGCGTGGTGGTTTGGTTTTTCACAGTATACCTTCAAACATCTTCCTCAGTTTGGAGATGTTAAAGAAAAACTTCCTAAAGATCTTGTCCTTTTAAACTATAAGAATATCTTTAAAAAGCATGAAGAGCAGGGAGGTTTCTTTGAGGTTCTTAAAGATAATATGAGCTTTTATAAAGACATTGCCAAAGAAAGTTTTCACGAGCTTTTCAAAGTGGGTGGAGTATTGTTTAAGGATAGAAACCTGAAATTTTTCCTTTCCAGCTTCTTCTTTTACAGTGTCGGGATGCAGACTATTTTCCTGATGGCCACCTTATTTGGGAAAAGTGAAATTAACCTTGCTCAGGATAAACTGATCGGAACTCTTCTGGTTATCCAGATCGAAGCGATCATCGGGGCGGTTATATTCTCCAGATTATCGAGGAAGATAGGAAATAGAAACGTGATTTCGATTGCTATTGTACTTTGGATTGTTGCCTGTCTTTGGGCATATTTCCTGAATAAGGAAAATCCTACGGTAGAATATCAGTTCTATGGGGTCGCTGCAGTAGTAGGATTGGTAATGGGAGGGCTTCAGGCTATGTCCAGATCTACTTATTCAAAGCTTCTTCCGGAAGATTCTATGGAAAATACCACGTATTTCAGTTTCTATGATGTACTGGAGAAAATAGCGATCATTATCGGAACCTTTATCTTCGCCACACTGATTGAGCATTTTAATAATATGCGTATTGCTGCACTTTCAATGACTTTATTCTTTGCGACAGGACTTGTCCTGATCCGGTTTCTTAAAGTCAATATGCGGAAAGACAGGGATACTTTATAAACAACTATCAGTAAAATCAGTAAGAACTAATTATAAAAGAGCCTGGTCATTCAGGCTTTTTGCTGTATACAGAGAAATGATTTTAGTCTTTTGTAGTGATGAAAATCTGTTAAAAACGTTTTCTGCTTAAATAAATTGGAATTCGGCGTGAGTTTTGCTTATATTCAGCGGAATAATTTTAACTTTGCAAAAAGATTTATTGTCAAGATGACGAACCCTCTATTTTATGCAAAAATAATTCTCTTTGGAGAATATGGGATGATTGAAGACTCCCAGGGGCTTGTAGTACCTTACAGTTTCTATAAGGGGACCCTGAAGTTCTCGGATTTGAGTTCTGAATTTGAACTTAAATCGAACAAACATCTGCAGAAATACTCTGATTTCCTTACAACGCTTGACCTTTCTGATGATTTTAAATTGGATATTGAAAGCTTTAAAAGTGATATTGAATCCGGTCTTTTCTTCGATTCTAATATTCCCCAGGGATACGGAGTAGGAAGTTCAGGAGCTTTGGTAGCTGCTATTTTTGAAAAATATGCGCTCAATAAGTTGGATCCTGAACAGATCTCAAAAGATAATCTGAAAAAATTAAAAACCGTTTTTGGAGAAATGGAAAGCTATTTCCATGGTAAAAGTTCAGGAATGGATCCTCTGATCTGCTATATGAATCTTCCGATCCTTATCGAGAATAAAGAAAACCTGGACAGGGTTTCCATCCCGGAAGGTGAAGCAGGAAAAGGTGCTATATTCCTTATCGACAGCGGCATTACAGGAGAAACGGGACCCATGATACAGATTTTCTTTGAAAAAATGAAAACGGAAGGTTTCCGAAAAACATTAAAAGAAGAATTCATCCGTTATAACAACGCATGCATTGAATCTTTCCTTAAAAAAGATATGAATCCTTTCTTCAGAAACCTGAAAAAGCTTTCCCATTGGGCATATGAACATTTCCGTCCGATGATTCCTGAAAGTATTTTCAACATCTGGAAAAAAGGACTGGACTCTAATGCCTACTATCTGAAACTTTGCGGAAGCGGCGGTGGCGGCTATATTCTGGGTTTCACCAAAGATTACGCGAAAGCGGAAAAAATGCTTGAAGGCTTCCAAAAAGAAGTGATTTACAGATTTTAAACAGACTGGAATGAATTCTGAAAAAGAAACTTTCCAGTCTAAAAACTATATCTCTAAATCTTTATTTTACAGATTCTCACAATTCGTGGGTTTCCTGATCGGTGCCCGTTTTTTTGTGGCAGCACTCCTTACCTTTGCCCTGTATGTATCTACTTTTTTCCTCTTCAACCAGGACGAGACATTCAGCAAATTTGTTTTCGATTTTAAAGTACACGGCATTATTTTCTGTACCGTTATAACCATTCTGGCCGGCGGAATCATCAACCAGTTTTATGATCTGGAAAAAGACCATGTGGTAAAACCGTTCCGGACCAGAATTCAAAGCTTTATCAAACAGAAATATTTTTTATATGCTTATCTGGCCCTGACTGCTATTTCTCTTGGAGTGGCATGGATGATTTCCCATAAGGTTTTTGTTTTTTTTCTGGTATACCAGTTTTTTATGTGGTTTTACAGTCATAAGTTAAGCAGGTTACTGATCATTAACAATCTTACTTTTGTAAGCCTTACATTATACCCTTTTTTCGGAATGATGGTGTACTACGAAACCTTTTCCAAAAAGGTGCTGCTGATGGCTATTTTTCTTTTTCTGATTCTTCTGTGTATCGATATTGTGAAAGATATGCTCACAAAAAGCGTTGATAAAGCATTTGGATATACAACCATTCCAAACTATTTTAATAATAAAAATTCCCAGATCATTATCATTTCCCTACTGATTACCACCATGGCTGTTTCCATGAAACTGATCACTAAAACAGGTATATCAGGTTTTATGGCGTATTACTTTACCGGAGGCATGTTTGTAATGATCTTCTGTATTTACCTTCTCCTTCAATCGACCAGGAAAAGTAAATTCCTCACTCTCAACTTGTTAAGGTTCTGGGTTTTTGTAGGAATCATTGCAATGCTTCTGAATGGAATTGAAAGTAAATTGTAGAAAATTTTCTTTAAATAAACTGAGGTTATTATTACCTTTGCAAAACTAAATTTAATAAAAAGGATGCCCATTTTTAACGATACTAAAGTAGCATTTGCAGACAAGTCTGATGCACAATTGAGAAAGGCGTACTGGATGTTTAAAATGATTGAACAGCCTGCTCTTACCAGCCTTGGAACTTCTGTTCTTAATTTTACGGTACACAATAATTTTCCTTTCGTGACCGGAATTGTAAAAAGCACTTTGTTTGAACAGTTCTGTGGTGGCGAAACCCGTGAGGAAAGCATGAAGGCGGTAAAACAGCTTTTCAAAAGAGGAGTGGGAAGTATTTTCGATTACTCTATTGAAGGTAAAGAAGATGAGGAAACCTTTGATGCAGTTTGCAAAGAGATCAAAGATATCATTAGATTTTCCGTGGGAAATCCTGCTATTCCTTTTATTGTATTTAAACCCACTGCTTTTGGAAGAATTGATCTTTATGAAGCAGTAGGAAGTGGTGCTGAGCTTACTTCAAGCCAGAAAGAAGAATGGGAAAGAGTGGTAAGAAGATTTGATGAGGTATGCAGTCTTTGCCATGAGAATGACAAAAAAGTAATGATAGATGCTGAAGAAACCTGGATGCAGGATGCAGCAGACCAGCTTTGTGAAGACATGATGGAGAAATACAACCGGGAAAAGCCAATCGTATGGAATACCATCCAGATGTACAGAACCGGAAGACTGGAGTATATGGAGGCTCATCTTCAGAGAGCCAGAGAAAAGAATTATTTCATAGGATATAAGATTGTTCGTGGTGCCTATATGGAAAAGGAAAGGGCAAGAGCAGAAGAAAAGGGATATCCGGATCCTATCCAGCCCAATAAGGAGGCTTCAGACAAGAATTACAATGCAGGAATTGATTTTGTTATGAATCATTTGGATAAAGTATCTGCATTCTTTGGAACTCATAACGAAATTTCATCCGAATTGGTTATGGATAAAATGAAAGCCAAATCTCTTGAAAACGGAAATCCTCATATCTATTTTGGGCAGCTTTACGGAATGAGTGATAATATTACCTTCTACCTTTCAGATAAAGGCTATAATGTGGCTAAATATCTTCCGTACGGTCCTGTAAAGGATGTTGTGCCGTATCTTACAAGAAGAGCCAGAGAAAATACTTCTGTGGCCGGCCAGACCGGAAGAGAATTGGGACTGATCAAGAAAGAACTGGAAAGAAGAAAGAAATAATAAATATTTTATAAAATTACAGAAGCCCTGCAGGAAACTGCAGGGCTTTTTAGTTTTGATATATTCATGTTTTAAAAACAATATTTCATATCGCAATAATGTTTATAATAATTAATATATATTGATTATTAGGTATTTATATTTAGTTTTTGTTGTCATATTTATTATTATTGTTTATATTTGGTTAAACTATTAAAACCTGACTCCATGAAAAAAATATTACTTATTACTGCCTTTATGGCGGCTAACTTTGCCACAGCACAAACTTACAATAATGGAGGTTTAAGTACTGGAACTACTTCTAAAAGCGGCACAGCAGCGCCTGCCGGGTACACATGGTCTGAAGTTCAGAATAACACAGGAAATACCACAGAATCAAACGGAACTTCCGGATTTGGGGGAATGTATAGTTCGGCAGCATCTAATTTGTTTATTGCAGATGACTTTACAATCCCGGCAGGGGCATCATGGCAGATTACCAGCATTGATTTTTTTGCTTATCAGACAAGTTATATGGGAACTACTTCTCCGTTTAATACGGTACGCGTAAATATATTTAGTTCCGATCCTTCTGTAGTAGGTGCTGTAAGTGTTTTTGGGAATGATACTACCAACAGGTTCACGACCAGCGTGGATGCCAATATGTACAGAATATTTAACAGCGCAGTGCCGAATACAGCATCTGTACCGGGTACAGCGAGAAGGATATGGAAAGTCTCCGCTGCTACACCCGTTACCTTAAGTGCAGGTACCTACTGGGTAAAATATCAACTGCAAAATATAGTGACCGCGAGCGGTGGTTTTTTACCTACTGTTACAATACCCGGAACCAGAGGGCTCGCCACTTTTAACGCGAAACAAAATGATGCGATTACAGGAACATGGATTCCATTAGTAGATACGGGAACTCCGGCGACTGCACCGGATTATACTGTAGATATGCCATTTATCGTTAATTTTACTTCAACAACTTTAGGGACAAATGAAGCAATGCAGTATGATAATAGAATTCAGGTTTATCCAAATCCGGTAAAAGATAATTTTAAAATCAGTAATCCTGGAAAAATTAAAATCAGCAGCGTTGAAATAATCGACCTTTCAGGAAAACATATAAGAACTTTAAATGGAGCTGAAGAATATAATGTTTCAGATCTCCCGAAAGGAAATTATATTTTGAAAATAAAAAACAGCGAACTTACAAAAGTTACAAAACTTATAAAGCACTAGCTTAGTTTTCTTCAAATATTTTTGACCTGATCATTACCTGATCAGGTTTTTTATGGCTCAAAACTTTCAAATTTTCCGTTTTCGTAGAACAGAACGATCCTTTTTATTTTATTCTCTTGATTACCAACGACTTGACCTAATATTTTATCATTGGTATTTTCTAATCGCTGAGAATCGGATATATTTTCCAATGATCTATAAGGGGGCGGTATAAACGATTCTCGCGGACTCTCTTTTAGAACATCCGTTTCCTCCTCTGTTCCGAAACCTTCATCATCTTTCATCATCGTAAACAAGTCGGGTAGCGGAGTAGGTTTTCCTTTTTCGTCTTCCGGTTTTTCTTCTGAAGTAGAATGAACATCCGGTAATTCGGATTTCAGCATCTCACCTTCACCTGTAACCAGCCAGTCCCAGAGAATTTCCGGAAAGCTCGACTTTATCTTTATAATAAATTCCAGAGAAGGTTTGTTTCTTCCGGAAGTAATATGCGAAATGGAAGAACGCTGTACATCGATCGCATCTGCAAACTCAGAAGGACTGAGATTAGAATACTCTATAACTTTGGAAATTCTTTCGTTTAAACTCATAAAAATAAGTTATTAATTGCTTTACAAATGTAAATGATTTAATTTACATAAGCAAATTACAAAAGTAAATAAAGCTGAGTTTTATAAATATACAGATGTAAATTATTGTAATACTCTTAAAAACAGTGTTTTATATGTACCGATAATATCTTATAGAACAGTTTAATAAAGTAAACTTAACATTATCTCTCCTTAAACTCTTGTTCTAATTTACTGTTTAGCATCTTGAATAAATATTTGATAATTTAAAACCTGTATTTATATAATGCTTGATTATAAGCATTATATAAAGTTAAACTCTCCGATTCCATTGAATGGATGCTGCATTTTAATTTGGTACTAAATTTAATTCATTTGCTTTATACAAAAGTAAATTATCATGTAAAATGCTGTAATTCTGTTGTTTAACTGACGTCTATTTACAGGTAAACCTCTTAATTGACTAATGCCTTCTCAATTTATGATAATGAATGTATTAAATCCTAAATTTCGATGAATTTAGTCTCCTGAACAAACAAAACCAGCTATTTACATTTGTATACACGTGTGATGACTAAAGTTTTCCACATCCGTATCGTTTAATAATATTATGCCTATTGTCCGATAAATACAGAATTGCCTACTTAAAGTAACCTTTTAAATATGATTTATATAAACATTATAACTTACTGATTTTATGATATTTGATAAATTTAATTTATATTATATTCAATTAACAATTTTATCCACAGACAAAATGACAGTTGAGGTTGTTTAATTAAGTTACAAATGTTAACTATGTTTTTATGTCCAAAATTCATTAAATTTGACTCTTGTAAATTATTTAGAATGAATTTTGAACAGCTCTATTCTCCGAACCCTAATTTCTCAAACCGCTATATTTCCCCTGAAAAATTATTTTCTTACTTACAGACTAATCTCAGCGATTATGTCCAGGAGATTGGCAGATCATATTTAGATAAGCCTATTTATCAGTTAAGCATAGGAACAGGAACTATTAATGTTCTTGCATGGTCACAAATGCACGGAAATGAATCCAATGCCAGCCATGCCATGCTTGACCTTCTTGAGGTTTTGGATAAAGCTCCGGAAATGAAAGAAGATCTTTTCACTAAGATCAGATTGGATTTTATTTTTATGCTTAATCCTGACGGATCAGAAAGATGGACAAGGCTGAATGCTGCAGATATTGATCTGAACAGAGACTTTCATAATGAGTCGAGTACTGAAATTAAATTCCTTAAAAAAGCTGTTGCCTCAAAAAAATATGATTATGCATTAAATCTGCATGAACAGAGAACTATTTTTACGACAGACGGGATACATCCGGCAACACTTTCCTTTTTGGCACCTTCCGAAAATGAAGAACGTACCGTAACTGATAACAGAAAAAAATGCATGGCAGTAATTGGAAGAATTTATGATCATTTAAAAGAATTAATCCCGAATCAGATCGGCAGATATTCTGATGAGTTTTATCCCACCTCTACAGGCGATAATTTCATTAAGGCAGGAATGCCGACTATTTTGTTTGAGGGTGGGCATTTCGTAGATGACTATACAAGAAAGGGGACCAGGAAATACTATACGGTTGCTTTATATTATGCATTAAAAGCAATCAGTGAACTGAATTCGGATACAGAAGGATGGGAGAAATATCTTGAAATTCCCGAAAACCAGGAGACCCATTATGATATTATTTACAGAAATGTAAAACTGAATACAGATCATGAATGTATTCTGGATGTCGCAGTTCAGTACCGCGAAATTATGGAAGAAGGAAAGGACGAAATATCATTTGTACCATTTGTAATGGAAGTGGGAGATGTGAAAAAAAGAAAAGGCTGGCTGGAAATAGACTGTACAGGAAAGAAATTTGTAGCCGCTACGAAATATCCGAAACTGGATGCACCTGCAGAATTTACCATAGAAGATTAAACTCCATTTGAAAGGATCCGTTTTTGATTCTGAAATTTATTTAGCTTAAAAGGAAATACTGTTCGCCAGATCTTCAAGCCCTAAAACAAAACGTCCTCAAAAAGTATTACTTCCTGAGGACGTTTTTTTGTTATATAAAGAATTAGTTGACCACTTTAATACCATTGGCTACAAACCTGATCTCTTCTTTAGGGGTTGTGATGGCATCAATTTCAGCTTGAGGTTTCTTAGCATCTTCAGCATAGTGCTTCTGTTCGTCTACTGAGGTTACTTTTCTTTCTGCAGTACCTTCCAATACAACATTTTTACCTTTTAAAGCTGTTGGAACAAAGAATGCATAATCTTTCATTTTTACGAAAAACTGAGAATTGTCTTCAGTCTGGATGGTAAGCCAGCATCCTTTTTTCTCGCATACATCAGTTACCTTCCCTTTAACTGCAACTCCTTCCACTTTTTTATTGTCTTTCTTAAGCTTTTTGCTCAGTTTATCTACTGTGATGGCTTTAGATTCTGAAGTTACTCCAGCTCCGTATGCATCACCTGCAATAGCATTTCCTGCCGGCGGTCCAGACTTTTTCTGTGATGTCTCCTGTGCAAAAGCTAAAGTAGAAACACTTACAGCTGCTGCCAATAATATAGCCTTGAATTTCATTTTTAATATTTTTTCCAAAAGTACTAATTAAAATTGAATAACAATTCGATAAAAACTTGATAAAAAGCAGGTGGTGCAGTAAATTTTAAACAAATATCAAAATCAATGTCAGATTTGTTTATATTTGATGCCTATACTTGACTATGCAGAAAAAACTGAAACTTTGGGACGCCATTATGCTGGTAATGGGATCTATGATTGGAAGCGGAATTTTTATTGTAAGTGCCGATATGATGCGGAACCTGGGATCCGGTTTCTGGCTGATTATAGTTTGGATCATTACCGGAGTGATGACTGTAGCGGCGGCAATCAGCTATGGTGAGCTTTCAGCGCTGTTTCCAAAAGCAGGCGGGCAGTACACTTATCTTAAAGAGATCTTTGGAAAAAAGATGGGATTTCTATACGGCTGGGGTCTGTTTACGGTAATCCAGACGGGAACGATTGCTGCAGTAGCAATGGCTTTCGGTAAATTTACAGCTTATCTGGTTCCGTCATTGAATGATGCAGCCCCTATTTTCCAGAGCGGAGAATTCAAAATCACGTGGATACAGATTCTGGCAATAGCCGTTATTCTTTTACTTACTTATATTAATACAAGAGGCGTACAGAGCGGAAAGCTGCTTCAGAATGTATTTACAGGGTCAAAAATCATTGCTTTACTGGGGCTAATTGCTGTTGGATTCATTTTAGTTGATTTTTCACATTTAGCTGAAAATTTCAGTCTGGGTTTTGATTCATTCAATAATCTTAAAAAAGATATAAGCGGTAATTTTCTTAAAGAAGGTTGGGAGCCGATTGGTGGAATGACCCTGCTTGGAGGTATTGCAGCAGCCATGGTAGGATCTGTTTTCAGTTCGGTAGCCTGGGAAAGTGTGACATTCGTTTCCGGGGAAGTGGAAAATCCGAAGAAAAATATTGTTAAATCCATGATTTATGGAACTTCTGCAGTCATGATCCTTTATCTGGCAGTCAATTATGTATATCTGAATGCTTTAGATAGGGACAGTATTGCTTTTGCAGCCAATGACAGGGTTGCTGTGGCAGCCTCACAGAATATTTTCGGAAGTGCAGGGACCATTATTATTGCAGTTCTCGTAATGGTTTCTACCTTTGGATGCAACAATGGGCTGATTCTAGCCGGAGCCAGAGTATTTCAGACTATGGCAAAAGACGGAATGTTTTTTAACTCTGCCGAGAAAAACAACAAAAATGAAGTTCCGGAGAATGCTTTATGGATGCAGGGAATCTGGGCTTCGGTGTTGTGCCTTAGCGGACAGTACGGTAACCTTTTGGACATGATCTCTTTTGTGATCGTTCTGTTCTATATGATTACAGTTTTTGGAGTTATTTATTTAAGATTTAAAAAGCCGGACCTTGAAAGGCCTTATAAAACCTGGCTTTATCCGGTAACGCCTATCATCTATCTTCTGATAGGGACAGGGTTTTGCGTACTTCTTCTGATCTACAAACAACAGTATACGTGGCCCGGATTTTTAATGGTACTCCTGGGACTTCCGGTGTATTATTTCATTAACAGGAAAAAGCAGGCGGATCAATAGGATAAAATTTAACCGTTTCTATAATATATCAGGGCTCCCAAATTCACTTGGAAGCCCTTTTTTCAATGAGATTTTTGATTTCTTTTCTTATTTATTTCATGAAAATGTGTATTTTGGTAGTTCTTTTTAAACTAAACTATGAAGTAAAATAAGAAGCCGACTATGGACACACCAAATTACAGAATGCCTTTCGTGCCTTCAACCTTAATGACTGAAGGCGGAAGCATTGATATCTGCGACATGGGCGAAAGCATTGCCCACAATATCATGCTTCTGATCACTACCAAAAAAGGCGAAAACAGATATGATGAAAATTATGGAAACGATGTTTGGAATCTGGAATTCGATAATGGAGTTACCAGTGCCGTTTGGGAAAGCGTTTTCATTAAAAGCCTCAGAAGGCAGATTCAGGAATATGAGCCCCGCATCGTAAATCCGCAGGTTGATGCCCACATCCAATTTGTAGAGCACAGCTACGATACCAAAGAACATACGGAAATCAAAAAGAAAGTGAGAATTGCCATCAATGCAAAAATGGAGGCAACAGGAGAGCGTTTCAGCTTTTCTACAGAATTATTTTTAAGTCCGATGTCTATTGACTAATTGTTTTTAAAAGCAGAAAAATTTATGAACTTAGATCAAAATATATATTCCAAAGAATCTGTAAAGGCAAGAATGCTTCAGAACGCCACTAAAGTATGGGGACTGAAAAGCCCGCAGTCTCTGGACCCTTTTGTAAAACTACTGATAGATGCATTCAGTACAGAAGTCTTTAAGGCTAATAACGAAATTCAGACCGTCAACGCAAGAATCCTTGAGAAGCTGGCAAAACTTCTGACCCCATCCATTTATACCCATCCGATTCCTGCCCATGCGGTTGCTTTTACACTGCCTTACGAGTCTTCAGAAGTCCTTCTGGAGCATACCGAATTCTTTTTCCGCAAGCAGATGACATCAACAGTAAAGTCGGAATCAGACAAACAGCTTAATATTCCTTTTACACCGGTAGGTAATGTAAGAATCAATAAGATACAGACAGCAGTAATGTTTGTAGGAAATACCTGCTACAGTGTAGATGACAGGCTGAATAAAATACCGGTAGCAAGATTCCAGGGAAAACCTGAAGACTACAGAAAGATCACAATAGGAGTGGATGTAAGCAGATATGCCAGTGAGAATTTTCCTAAATATATCAGCGTATTCTGTTCCAATCCTGCCTTTGAGCATATAGATTTCGTCTACAAACTTCTTCCTTATATTACCGTTACCAGTAATGGGAATCCATTATTTGTAAGAGAAGGACTGAGTTACCTTACGAACAGCCAGCAGGACGGATATGAGCAGATGTTCAGAGAACAGTCGATCCGGAATAAAGCTATTGAAGATATTAAAAGTATATACCGTCATAAATTCATTGAAATCACAGGACTTTCGAGCAGTCTGTTTTCGGAGCCTGGAGTACTGCCGCAGAACCTCGACTTTCTTAACGGAAAAGAGGAGATCAGAAAGCAGATCGGAGATAAACGTTATTTATGGCTTACTTTTGAATTCCCGCCGCAGTTTTCTGCTGAGATTTTAGATAATTTTTCATTTGTCATGAATGCTTTCCCAATTTACAACAGAGGCTGGAAGAAGACAGAATACAGTCTGGATATCATGGGAAACAATATTCCTCTGGTTACAGACGAAGGCGAACATTTCCTGTATGTAGATGAAGTTCAGGACGGAGACGGAAGAAAATACACAGAGATTCCTTTTACTCCTGCGGATGACCTTAAAAAAGGTTTGTATACGGTAAGAAAAGGAGGAATGGAGCGTTTTACCAATAGAAATGCCGTAGACATGATCGCCAATGTTCTGGAGCTGACAAGAGATGAGATTGCTGCATTTTCACTTTTAAACAGGGATAATGTCAAAGGAGTGCTTAGCGAAATGTCAGACAAAATGAAGACCATGGTTCAGAAAGTGAACAATGCAAAAAGAAATATAAGGCAGGAACTGAATTATGTCATCATGGAGCCTGTAGAAAAAACAGACCATACGTATGCCTCATTCTGGGTTACCCATTGTACCCTGGCCAATCATATGCGTCCGGGAACAGAACTTTCCAATCAGCTGAAATCACAGACCGTTGTTCTTCTCACAGAAACTATAGGCGGTTCCGAGGAACAGAAAGGAACAGACAGCATTCAGGCTTACAGATATGCCTTAACCACAAGAGACAAGATCATTTCTCTGGAAGATGTTAAAAACTACTGCAGAATGATCCTGAAAGATGAAGTAAAAGAAGTACGGGTAAGAAGGGGAACTATGATCAGCAACCGCCCAAAAGAAGGCTTTGTAAGAACCGTTGAAGTAGAGATCATTCCGCAGAATTATTCCTTCTACGGAAGGGCTTACTGGGAAAATATGGCCAATATTCTTAGAAACCAGATCATTTCGAAAGCAATTGACGGGATTGAATATGTAGTGAAAATAAGCAATGAAGATATCGATCTTGACGAAATATAAATTACAACTAAACCTAAACTATAAAATATGAGAAAGATTATCGTCCTTGCCATAGCTCTGACCTTTACATCGGCCAGTGTTATCAGCTGTAAAAAAGACGTCAGTACACTGGGTAAATCTGTTCTGAATCTTGGCAGTGCAGACGAAGCTAACGCTATTATTGAATTCAATAACAACTTTGTGGATTCTTACAAGAATACCTCCAAGCATATAGAAAGTATCCTGAGATATGCTGACGGAGCCGTAGCGAAAGCAAAAGGGGAAAATGCTATGATAATGCCTGTAATAGGTTCTATGGATTATGCATTCAGCAAGATCAAAGAAATACCGTCGGGTTTTGAAAAAGACAAGCCAGCAATAGAAGCAGACTTTAATATCTATAAAGCTAAAAAGGAAAGTATAGAGAAAAAGTTCGAAGAGCTTAAATCCTATATGAACTCTGAAGATTATAAAGATGACAAAGGAGCAAAAGCAGATGCCATCACAAAGGATATTGAAACCGAAGCCCAAGCCTTATTTACCTCGGGAGAAAATGTCATAGCCAAAATCAAGCCTGCAACGGATGCCGCTGAAGAAGTAATTCTGAAAGACCATCCTATGAAAGACTATATTATGTCTTCAAAAAATGTAATGAACTCCCTGGATTCTAATATTGATGTGCTGGATAAGCAGTATTCAGGAAAATTCAGCGAAGCGGAAGTTCAGAAGAAGTATGATGAGCTTGCCAAAACAGTGGAAGCCAACTCAAAGCTGGAATTCAATGTGAAAGATCCACAGTATTCTTACAAAAAATCATTGTTTGAAAGCTTCAATAAAAGTGCATCCAGCTTTTTGGACACTTACAGAAAACTGATCCGTAATGCTAAAGGTACCGGCAAAATTTCCGACAGCGATATCAAGCAGATTGATTCCTCTTATGAATCTGTACTGAACTCATACAATTCATTTGTAAAATAAATACAAGTATAAACTCTATAACAAAAGACTGATGCAATGTATCAGTCTTTTTATTTACAGTATAAGAATCAAGTTAATATCGCAATATAACCCACAGTATAAACAAAATTTACGATCGTAGCTCATGAATAATTAATCATATGAAGAAAGCTTAAAAATTTAACTAAAATTAAACTTTAATAAAAACTTTCCGTTTCATACAATTCCATAAAATTCCGTAATTTTGCACATTGTGATTTTCAGGCAGGATCACCCCAAATTATGAGTAAATCAACAGAATATATAGAAGTTTACGGAGCTCGTGAACACAACCTTAAAAATATTAATGTAAAGATCCCACGCAACGAACTGGTAGTAATTACCGGGCTTTCCGGCAGTGGGAAATCATCTTTGGCTTTTGACACTATCTTTGCTGAAGGTCAGCGCCGCTATATTGAAACATTTTCGGCATATGCACGCCAGTTTCTGGGCGGTCTGGAGCGGCCGGATGTAGATAAAATAGAAGGGCTTTCTCCTGTAATTGCCATTGAGCAGAAAACAACCAATAAAAATCCAAGGTCTACCGTAGGAACCGTTACCGAGCTTTATGATTATCTGCGTCTGTTATATGCAAGAGTTTCCGATGCATATTCCCTTTCCACAGGGAAAAGATTGGTAAGCTATACGGAAGACCAGATCCTCGAAACAATTAAGGAAAATTATAAAGGCGAAAAAATAATGCTTCTTGCGCCGGTAGTACGTTCCAGAAAAGGCCATTACCATGAACTTTTCGTACAGATGGCAAAAAAAGGTTACGGTCAGGCAAGAATTGACGGTGAGCTGCAGGATATAGAATATGACCTGAAGCTGGACCGTTACAAAACCCACGATATCGACATTGTGATCGACCGATGGATCATTGGTGAAAATGCTTCCGAGACCAGAATGGAGAAATCCCTGCGCACCGCAATGGAAATGGGCGAGGGGATTATCGGAATCCAGAAACTTGGGAATCCAGATATTGAATACTTCTCGAAAAACCTGATGGATGCCGAAACAGGACACTCACTGGCACTTCCGGAACCCAATACATTCTCTTTTAACTCTCCGAAAGGAAGCTGCCCGGAATGTAAAGGTTTGGGAACCATCAAAAAGATCAATACTGATTATTTTATTGAAAATCCTAAACTGTCTATCAACCAGGGTGGACTATTGCCGCTGGAAGATATTAAATCCAACAAATGGATACTCTCGCAAATCAAAAATATCCTTGAAATCTTCGGGTTGGGCATGGCAACACCTATGCAGGACATTCCGGAGGAGGCTTTAGACTATATCTATAACGGATGCCACAAAGAATTTAATAAAGACCTGAAATACGCAGGAATTACAAAGAAAATAAAAATAAGCTTCGATGGTCTGATTACCTTTATGGAAGAGATCATTGAAGAAAGAGAATCTTACGAAGCGGTGTTGCTGGAAAGACACTTTACCACTGAAGAAACCTGCCCGGAATGTGGAGGAACCCGTCTTCAGCCTGCAAGTTTAAGTTTTAAAATAGACGGAAAGAATATAGCTGAGGTAAATGCTTTAAGCTTATCCGATTTAAAAGAATGGCTATCCGACGTTAAAGATAAATTTTCAGAAAAAAATAAAATCATTGCCTACGAAATCTTAAAAGAAATTGAAACAAGACTTCAGTTTCTTCTGGATGTAGGACTGGATTATCTGAGCTTAAGCAGAAGTTCTAAAACCCTTTCGGGTGGAGAATCCCAGAGGATCCGTCTGGCCACGCAGATTGGGTCACAGCTTGTGAACGTTCTTTATATCCTGGATGAACCCAGTATCGGGCTTCATCAGAGAGATAATGAAAGACTGATCAATTCGTTAAAAAACCTTAGAGATATCGGAAACTCTGTCATTGTTGTAGAACATGATAAAGATATGATCCTGGAAGCCGATGAGGTATTGGATATTGGTCCGAGAGCAGGGAAATTTGGAGGAGAGATACTGTGGCAGGGAAAACCGGCAGACCTGTTGAAAGCAGATACCATCACCGCAGACTATATCAACGGAAAAAGGAAGATTGAAGTTCCTGCGGAAAGAAGAGCCGGGAATGGTAAAAATATACTGTTAAAAGGAGCTACAGGAAATAACCTTAAAAATGTAACCCTTGATATTCCATTAGGGAAATTAGTGGTGGTAACCGGGATTTCAGGAAGCGGAAAATCTTCCCTGATCAACGGGACTTTATATCCGATACTGAACAAACATTTTTACAGAGCTGTTCAGGAGCCTCTTCCATACAAAAAGATCGAAGGTCTTGATAATATTGATAAAATTGTAGATGTAGACCAGACACCAATCGGAAGAACGCCACGTTCAAATCCTGCAACCTATACAGGAATGTTTACAGACATCAGAAACCTTTTTGCAGAACTTCCGGAAAGTAAGATCCGCGGTTATAAGCCGGGAAGATTCTCATTCAACGTAAAAGGCGGAAGATGCGAAACCTGCCAGGGTGGAGGGCTGAAGGTCATTGAAATGAACTTTCTTCCCGATGTGTATGTTCATTGTGAGACCTGCAACGGAAAACGTTTCAACAGGGAAACCCTGGAAGTACGCTACAAAGGAAAATCTATTTCCGATGTTTTGGATATGACGATTGGTGAAGCGGTAGATTTTTTCCAGCCGATTCCTAAAATCTTTGCCAAGGTAAAAACCCTGCAGGATGTAGGACTAGGGTATATCACGCTTGGACAGCAGTCTACAACTCTTTCAGGAGGCGAGGCGCAGCGAATCAAGCTGGCTACAGAACTTTCGAAAAGACAGACCGGAAATACACTGTATATTTTAGATGAACCGACAACCGGACTTCACTTTGAAGATGTAAAGATCCTGATGGATGCCATCAACCAGCTGGTAGAATTAGGAAATTCATTCATTATTATTGAACACAATATGGATGTGATCAAACTGGCAGACCATATTATCGATGTAGGGCCGGAAGGAGGAAAACACGGCGGACAAATAGTTGCCCAGGGAACCCCGGAAGAAATTGTGAAATCTAAAAAGAGTTTGACCGGGAAGTTTCTAAAAAGAGAATTAGAATAAATAATAAAAATTGAATATAGTAAAGCCACAATACATGTTGTGGCTTTCTTATTTCTTCATTTCGTTGTAAATACTTTCAAGTTTCTGCCAGTAATCTTCCTGCATCCAGCCATATTTTTTATAATTGGTGATGATCATCACTTTATCACAGCTGTTTTTTGTTTCAAGATAATCGGTAATGGCCTCAATTAGCCATTTTTCATTAAAGCCGGCCCATTCGCCTGCAGGCTGTAAAACAGGAAACACTTCATACATATTAATGATTTTGATTTCCTCGAAAGTATATGGACTTTCCAGAATTATTTTGGCGATATATTGAAAATTATAATCCTGCAGTTCCGTATCCAGATAAAAATCAGAAAGAGCGATCCATACAGGTTTTCGCTCTTTAATATGCAAATGTTTTATCATTGATGGTTTCTGCTAATGAACTGATCAATCAGCTATAAAGAAGATATATATACTTCTATTTTTGTGCCGTCGTAGTTGAAGGTTCCGTCTTCATTCTTTTTACCCAATACCCATTTCATGTCCACGGGAACAGACCATGCTGTACCCAGTGAAAATCCGTTCACGGATCTGATCTCCGCACCGTTTCCGGTAGTAACAGCTGAGTGGAACCACGTTTTATCTCTCAGCCTGTAAAACCCGATGGCTTTTCCTTTAGGGATTATAGCATAGCCATCCCACTTGTCGCCCGCAGCATAGTTGAATTTATTGAGCCATCCCTGCGCACGGAACTGTACCAGTTCATCCGGAGATATAGCTGCACCTCTCATATACAGGGCATAAGCTACCACATCGTGGCATACGCCCTTGTTGTAATTGGCCATCTCTTCCTGCCCGGAAAGAAGGCCATTGGATATCAGTGATTTTTTTGCTGGTTCGAATTGCCCGACATGGGCTCCTTTTGGTGTGATCATATCAATATTTTTAGTGATTAAGTGTGTGATGTTTGGTATTTAAAGATATAAAATAAATTTGAAATACATATTTTTACTATTTTTATAAAGGCTTTAAATAAGTATTATTTATTGATTATAGCTATAAATGATGAAAATTATACGCATTAAGTTGTAATAAACCGTTGAAAAATTCGTTATACATTTTATCAACCAAACAATTAAAACGATATGAAAAATTTAAAGAAACTGACAAAATCAGATTTAAAATCCGTTTACGGAGGAGAGCCAAAGAAATATTGCATATACTGCGAATGGATGAATCAAGTACTGTGCAGTGAGATTCCAATCTCTCAATGTCCCTAAAATTCAAGCTGCCTTTAGAGCAGCTTTTTTTATGATGAGGTGGAATGGTTCTATTAAGAATCCTTGTTTATCATTGCGTTTATTTACCCCTTATCCCGGGCTCATGTTAAAATAATTTGAACAGTCAATCATAAAATTTAATACATTTGATTATTAAATATGATCTGTGAATCCTATTCTTGATGTCGTAGTACGTTCCCTTTGCGTTTACCTTTTTATGGTGATCGCTATTCGTCTCTTTGGTAAAAACCAGCTTTCCCAGCTCAATGCAGGAGATGTAGTTCTGCTGCTCCTTATTTCCAATGCCGTTCAGAATGCGATGGTAGGTCCGGATACTTCCCTTCAGGGCGGTCTTATCGCAGCCTTAGTTCTCTTCGCAGCCAACTTTATTCTCAAAAGACTCATGTTCTCCAACCGGAAATTCGAAACATTTATGGAGGAAGATCCTGTAATCCTGATCAGAGATGGTGTGATAGACCAGACTGCCTTAAATAGAGTAAAGATCACCAGGGATGAGCTGGAAGAGGCCATAAGAGAGCATGGTATAGAAAAAATAAAAGATGTGAAATTGTCTATTCTTGAAGTGGATGGTAATATAAGCGTTATTTCAGAAGATGAAAGTGAAAAGCAAACCCACTATTCAAGAATTAAAAGAAAGAATAAAAGAAAATACTATTAAACAGAATGAATTACGAATTAAGAGAAATGCTTCCCGGTGATGAAAAAAAAGTGCTGGAAATTTATAAACAGGGATTAGACGGAGGTTTATCCACTTTTGAAACAGAAGTTCCTACTGCCGAAGCGTGGAATATGGAATATTACAACGACTGCCGCTGGGTGCTTGAAAATGAAAGCAATGAAATAGTTGGATGGTGCGCTTTGAAGCCGGTAAGCAAAAGAGAATGCTATAAAGGGGTTGCCGAAGTAAGCATTTATTTTGACAATATCTATCAAGGGAAGGGTTTAGGGTCTGTGCTGCTGAAAAAGATGATCCTCGACAGTGAAAACCATGGCTTCTGGACTCTTCAGGCCAGTATCTTTTCCGAGAATGAAGCTTCCATAAGGTTTCATCAGAAAAATGGATTCAGAACTGTTGGAGTCAGAAAAAAGATCGGGAAACTGAACGGGCAGTGGAAAGATGTGGTCCTGTTTGAAAAACGAAGCGATAGTATAGAATAATTAAAAGATTAGTAAGTAATTCTTTACATGTTTATCTTTCAGGTTTTTAAATTGAATTATCCTTAGTTATTATATTTTTTAAGCCCCCTCTAACACTCTAATTCAAAAACTCTGTTGCACTTTGGCATTAACCTTGTTATGTCCCTATTGAATTTGAAAGAGTGGAAAAAATATGAAAAGTTTAATTAAAATTGTAGGGGTGATTACCGTTACGTTGATGATGACATCATGTATAGTGCATGATCATCATGCAAGAAGACTTCCGCCGGGACAGGCCAAGAAAGTATATGGAGGAAGTGCAAGATATTATGCGCCTGGACAGGTGAAAAAAAGAGTATATTACTATGATTATGATAACAGAGGTCATCATCATAAAAACAAAGGACACAAACGACACAGAAATTAATAAAAAAGCCCTGATTTTTTCAGGGCTTTTGATTTGTATTTAAAATCTTGATTTTTTAGGATTCAGGAAGGTATTGAAGATCATTACTTCCGTTCCGAACTTTTTCTCAATTCTTTCCGAAATGTTCAGCATTTCACTTTTGATGAAATCTTCCCTCAGATCATCATTGTCAAACATCAAAAGTAAATTATAATTCTTGCCTTCCTCAATGTAATCACTGTGTACATCAGAAAGAATATATTTATTGACATCCATAAGGTTTTCCGCCATCAGCACCAGTGTTTCATCAATATAATTTTCCCATTCTTCAATATTGTTTTTGGTACAGTGGAAAGTTATACTCAATAAGCTCATATTTTATGAATTTTTAAGATTTTGTGGATAAATTCTATCACAAAAATCGGTAAAAATTTCGTAAATTAGCCCGTTAATAAAAATTGGAAATAAATTATTTTCAGACGCACAGCTAAAGGTCTGACTGTCATTATAATAAAATTTGTTTATGCAAAAAGAAGGAGAAAGACTGATTCCTATCAACATTGTTGATGAAATGAAATCGTCTTATATCGATTATTCGATGTCGGTTATCGTTTCAAGAGCGTTGCCGGACGTAAGAGACGGCCTGAAACCCGTTCATAGAAGAGTACTTTACGGTATGTATGGATTAGGGGTTTTTTCTAATAGAAAATATTTAAAATCTGCAAGAATCGTTGGGGATGTTTTGGGTAAATATCACCCGCACGGAGACTCCTCAGTATATGATGCAATGGTGAGAATGGCTCAGGAATGGAGCTTACGTTATCCCCAGGTAGACGGGCAGGGTAACTTCGGTTCAATGGACGGAGATCCGCCTGCAGCAATGCGTTATACCGAAGCGAGACTGAAAAAAATCTCTGATGAGATTCTTTCGGATCTGGACAAGGAAACTGTTGATTTTCAGAATAACTTTGACGACAGTATGACGGAGCCTACCGTGCTGCCTACAAAAGTTCCTAACCTATTAGTCAACGGTACTTCCGGTATCGCAGTCGGTATGGCGACCAATATGGCGCCTCATAACCTTTCAGAATCCATTGATGCGATTACGGCTTATATCGATAACAGAGAAATCACGATCGATGAATTAATGCAGCACATTACAGCACCGGATTTCCCTACAGGAGGTATTATCTATGGCTATGATGGAGTAAGAGATGCTTTCCATACAGGAAGAGGAAGAGTAGTGCTGAGAGCAAAAGTGAATTTCGAAGAAATCGGAAACAGAAATGCTATTATCGTTACAGAAGTTCCTTACCAGGTGAACAAGGCGGATATGATCGCCAGAACCGCTGAACTGGTAAAAGACGATAAAATCATAGGAATTCATGAAATCAGAGACGAATCGGACAGAAATGGTCTGCGTGTCGTTTATGAACTGAAAAATGATGCTATTCCTAATGTTGTTCTAAACTTACTATATAAATATACAGCACTTCAGACTTCTTTCAGCGTTAATAACATTGCGTTGGTTAAAGGAAGACCTGAACAGCTTAATTTAAAGGATATTATCCACCATTTCGTAGAGCACAGGCACGAAGTGATTGTGAGAAGAACTCAGTATGAGCTTAAGAAAGCCAAAGAGAGAGCTCACATCCTGGAAGGTTTCATGAAAGTGATCGGGTCTCAGGATTCTTTAGATAAAGCGATTTTTATTATCCGTCACAGTGCTAACCCTCAGGCTGCAAAAGAAGGCTTGATCGAAGCATTTGAGCTTTCTGAAATTCAGGCTCAGGCTATTCTTGATCTTAGACTGGCACGTCTTACAGGAATGGAACTTGACAAGATCCGTGATGAATATGACGCGATCATGAAAGAGATCATGAACCTGGAAGATATCTTGGCAAATGAACCTAGAAGATTTGAGATCATCAAAGAAGAATTGCTTGAAATCAAAGAAAAATACGGCGACGAAAGAAGAACTGCAATTGACTATTCAGGAGGAGAAATGTCTATCGAGGATATTATCCCCAATGAAGCGGTAGTTCTTACTATTTCACACGCAGGATACGTTAAGAGAACTTCACTTTCTGAATACAAAATTCAGAGCAGAGGCGGTGTAGGTAACAGAGCAGCGACTACCAGGGATGAAGATTTCCTTGAATATATTGTTTCTGCGACCAACCACCAGTATATGTTGTTCTTCACAGAAAAAGGAAGATGTTACTGGCTGAGGGTATTTGAAATTCCTGAAGGATCAAAAACATCCAAAGGAAGAGCAGTACAGAATCTGATCAACATTGAACAGGATGATAAGATCAAAGCCTACATCAGAACCAACAACCTGAAAGACGCTGAATATGTGAACCAGATGAGCGTAGTGATGGTGACCAAGAACGGTACCATTAAGAAAACATCTCTTGAAGCGTACTCAAGACCTAGAGTTAATGGGGTTAATGCCATTGAGATCAGAGATAATGACCAGTTGTTGGGTGCATATCTTACCAACGGTACATCTCAGATCATGATTGCCACCAAAAACGGTAAATGTATCCGTTTCCCTGAAGAAAAAGTAAGAGAAGTAGGCAGAGGATCCATCGGGGTACGTGGTATTGCTATGGATGATAATGATGAGGCAATTGGTATGATTGTTGTGAACGATGTAGAAAAAGAAACAGTTCTTGTGGTTTCCGAAAAAGGATACGGTAAAAGAACTGCTGTAGAAGACTATAGAATCACCAACAGAGGAGGAAAAGGAGTTATCACTCTGAACATTACAGAAAAAACAGGAAATCTGATCGCTATTCAGAATGTGACAGACGAAGACGGATTGATGATCATCAATAAGTCCGGTGTTGCCATCAGAATGAATATGGATGAAATGAGGGTGATGGGAAGAAATACCCAAGGGGTAAGAATGATCAACCTTAAGAAGAATGACGAAATTGCAGCTATTGCAAAAGTAGAAATGGATAAAGAGGTAGCAGAAGAAGACTCTGAAGAAAATACAGAAGAAACAGGAATTGTAGCCGATAACCAGGAAAACAATACAGAACCACAGGCTGAAAATGAAAACCCGGCCGGAAAAAATGAGAATTCTGATTCTGAAGAATAAAACGTACAATTAATATAATATAGTTATTATGAAGAAACTCATTTTAGGTATAGCCATCGTAGCTTCTGCTTTCGTTTTCGGTCAGAAGGGCGATGTGAATGCCAAGCTGCAGGAAGCGAACAAAGCTGCAATGGATGCATATAATGCAAAAAATTATACCGTTGCCGCGCCTAAGTTTTTAGAAGTTTATAACTTATTAAAGACCAATGGCCAGGATGATAAGATATATATGTATTATGCAGGGCTGAGCTATGCTTTGGCAAATAACAGCGCAGAATCCATCAAAATATATACAGATCTTGTAAATTCAGGTTTCACAGGAGTTCAGACAACGTATACTGCGAAAGAGAAAAAGTCTGGTCAGGTAGTGAATTTAGATAAAGCTACTTGGGATCTTATGAAAAAGAATGCTGATTATTCAGATTTCAAAACAGAGCAGACACCAAGTGTTGAGCCGGAACTGTATGAAACATTAACGACTTTGCTTATGAATGCAAAGAAACCTAATGAAGCATTGGTGATTATTGAAAAAGGATTGGCAAAATTCCCCAATAACGCTAAGCTTAAAGAAGCTCAGGCTACAGCTTACTATGATTCCGGAAATACAGAAAAATTCATCGGAGCACTTAAAGAACAGCTGGCTAAAAACCCTAACGATGCTACCAACTGGTACAATCTTGGAGTAATGCAGTCTAAAAATCCTGCGACCGTGGAAGATGCAATCGCGTCATTCAAGAAAGCTATTGAGATTAAACCTGACTTTGACAACGCTTACCAGAACCTTGTTTATACAGTAATCGGAGACGATTCAAAAACTGTAGAGCAGATCAATGCAACAAGAAAGGAAAAGCCTGAAGAAGCCACTAAGCTTATCGATGCAAGAAGAGAAAGATTTACTAAGGCACTTCCATATGCTGAAGGATGGTACAAAGCTGCACCGGAAAATCTTGATGCCCTTACTGCATTGAAAGAGATCTATATCGTAACAAAAAATACAGATAAAATTAAAGATCTGAAAGCTAAGGAAGCTGAGCTTAAAGCAAAAGCAAAATAATAATTCCTTAGTGGAATCATAAATAAAACCGGAGCAGAAATGTTCCGGTTTTGTTTTTTTTTGATCTGAAAAATGCCGTTATTTTTTACCCTGATTATCGTTAAATTTCACCCTGAAAATTCTTTGCAATTCCGTATCTTTGAGAAAAATTTTTATAAGATGATTGAGTGGAAAACCGCCAAAGAATACGAAGATATTACCTATAAAAAATGTAATGGGGTAGCAAGAATTGCTTTCAACAGACCGGAAGTAAGAAATGCCTTCAGACCCAAGACAACTTCAGAACTGTATGACGCTTTCTATGATGCTTATGAAGACTCTTCAATAGGCGTTGTCCTGCTTTCAGGAGAAGGACCAAGCGCCAAAGACGGTGGCTGGGCTTTTTGCAGCGGAGGCGACCAGAAAGCAAGAGGTCATCAGGGATATGTAGGCGAAGACGGAAGACACCGCCTGAATATTCTTGAAGTGCAGCGTCTGATCCGTTTCATGCCGAAAGTAGTGATCGCTGTTGTTCCCGGATGGGCAGTAGGAGGAGGACATTCGCTTCACGTGGTATGCGATCTTACTCTGGCAAGTAAAGAACACGCGATCTTCAAACAGACCGATGCCGATGTAACGAGTTTTGACGGAGGATACGGTTCTGCTTACCTGGCGAAAATGGTGGGTCAGAAAAAAGCCCGTGAAATATTCTTTTTAGGAAGAAATTATTCTGCTCAGGAAGCTTTGGATATGGGAATGGTGAATGCCGTGATCCCACATGCAGAATTAGAAGATACAGCCTACGAATGGGCTCGGGAAATATTGGCAAAATCCCCGACTTCCATCAGAATGCTGAAATTTGCAATGAACCTGACGGATGACGGAATGGTCGGCCAGCAGGTATTTGCAGGAGAAGCAACCCGTTTGGCTTATATGACGGAAGAAGCTCAGGAAGGAAGAAATGCATTCCTTGAAAAAAGAAAACCGGACTTCGGAGAAAATCAGTGGATATCTTAAAATAAGAAGTTAGAGGTTAGAAATTAGATATTAGACTTTATATGGTTTTTTGAATCTAGCTTCTAACTTCTAATATCTAACATCTAAATTTATGTCAGATTGGATAAAAGCCGCAAGGCTAAGGACTTTACCGCTTTCCTTAAGCGGAATTATAATGGGAGCCTTCATTGCAAAATGGAGACTTTACGGGGAAGGTGGAACATGGGACTGGAAAATTTTTGCTCTGGCAATTCTGGTAACTCTTCTGTACCAGGTTTTATCAAACTACGCCAATGACTACGGTGATGGCGTAAAAGGAACTGATGCCAAAAGAATAAATGAAGCAGAATCCAGAGCTGTAGCTTCTGGAAAAATTACAGCAAAACAAATGAAAAATGCCGTGATCCTTTTCTCAGCATTATCCTTTGTTGCCACAATTGCACTGCTGTATATTGCTTTCATTCCAGATTATATGAATGAATTCTATATTTTCATAGGCTTGGGAGTGGCCTGTATTCTGGCAGCAATTGGCTATACAGTTGGGAAAAAACCTTACGGATATATGGGATTGGGAGACCTTTTCGTATTTATATTCTTTGGTTTGGTTTCAGTTTGCGGAAGCTATTTTCTGTTTACAAAAACTTTCAGCTGGGATATGCTATTGCCCGGAACAGCGGTAGGAATGATGAGCATGGCAGTTCTTAATCTCAATAATATGAGAGATATAGAAAGCGACAGGCTGTCCGGGAAAAACAGCTTTGCGCTAAGGATAGGTTTCAAAAATGCAATGATTTATGAAATGGTCCTTTTACAGTTTCCCTTGATTTTAATTCTTATATTCTTAGGGCTTAATGGTTTCATACAGTCTCAAAACTATTACGTTTTCATCGTTATGATCCTGCTGATTCCATTCGCTAAGCTCAGAAGAAAAATTATGTCTGTAAAAGAGCCTAAAGATTTAGATCCATTCCTGAAACAGGTGGGTATTCTGACCTTTACAATGGCAGTTCTTACAGCAATTGGGCTTAATTTTTTTAAATAAATAAAAATTATCATATGATGAGTTCAGATACCTACGTTGAAGCTCAGATGCTTATCAGAAAGCCGGTTGAAGATGTTTTTGAAGCGTTTATCAACCCTGAAGTGACCACTCAATTCTGGTTTACAAAATCTACCGGGCAATTAGAGGAAGGTAAAACCATTACATGGGAGTGGGAAATGTACGGAGTAAAATCTGAGGTAAAAGTTCACCAGATCATTCCCGGACAGTTAATAAAAACAGAATGGGGAGATCCGGCGGTTCATGTAGATTATGAATTCAAAAAAATGGACAAAGGAACTCTCGTTGTTATTAAAAGCTATGGATTCAGCCAGACGGGTGAAGATCTTTTAAAAGCTGTTAACGACAACACAGGTGGTTTTACAACGGTTTTGGATGGTTGTAAAGCATATCTTGAGCATGGAATTAATTTAAGATTGATTGAGGATAAATTTCCACAGAAATAATCTGACATACAACTTTGCTGTGTTATCGCCTTTGCGAATTTAAAACATTTGAGTGTATTAAAAAATCTTAGCGCTCTTTGCGTTTAAATAAACACAAATAAGGCTAATGTTTACACAAGTTTTCACTAATATTTTATAGTGTTATTCGTGAAAAATATTTGAGCTATTTGTGTTTAAATGTTTAAAAAATTAATTTAAAATCAATTAAAAATGAAAATACAATTTTTAGGGCAAAACTGTTTTTTGTTTACTTACAAAGACAAAACAATTTTAAGTGATCCTTTTTACAATTACAAAAAAGCGGAATCCGGGTTTGATATATCGGCTCAGAAGATCGATTATATCTTATTGACTCATGCTCACGGTGATCATATTGCCGATGTGGAAGAAGTGTTGCAGTTTCATCCGGAAGCAACGGTTATTGCCGTGCCTGAGATCTGTGCTTATTTCAAAACAGCTAAAAATAAAGATGATGTGAACTTAGGAGGATCGGCAAAAATCGACGATCTTAAAATTTCCATGGTACCGGCTCACCATACAAGTTCGTTTCCGGATGGAAGCTATGGAGGCGTTCCTGTAGGATATATTTTCAGACTTCCTGAAGGCAGGAACATCTATTTGGCTGGAGATACCGGAGTAATGGCTGATATGGAGCTTTTCCCAAGACTTTTCGGGAATATTGACCTGTCTATCCTTCCCATAGGAAGCCACTACACCATGTGTCCGAGAAAAGCATCTTTTGCCGCAGCAGAATTGCTGAAGACGCCGAAAGTGATCGGATGCCACTTCGATACATTCCCTGCCATTGAGATCAATCATGAAAGTGCATTAAAGCATTTTGCTGATAAAAATGTAGAACTTGTTCTTCCTAAATTAGGAGAGGAGTTTGAATTTTAAATAAAAATGAAGAGTAATCTGGAAATTAGAATGGAAATGTTGAAAAGTATAGAAACAAAAAAAGATAATTTTCCAATTACCTTACTTCAACTTAAACCAAAAAAAAATGGCAAGCTACCTAAATCACACCGCTACGACCAATTACCTTTGCTGTGTTCCCACCCTGGAGGGTTCTCAGGAGCTGGTTGTTTAGGACTTGCCGTTGCAAAGGTAGGAATAATTTATAAACTTCAAAACATAATTAAAGAAAATTCGTCGAAAAAATGCAGTAACAAAGCTAAACAGCTGGAATTTAGTGCAATAATTTTTCAACTTTTTCTAAAAAATCTAACATGACGAAAAGTCCATCAACATTAGGAATTATACTTTTTATCGCTACAATGATCATCTTTTTTGTAGCCTATTACTTTTTTTCTGGAATCAATTATTTTGATACTTCATTGAAAATCAACGCGTTTGTTCTGCCTATTTTATATGCAGGCGGTGCCTTTTGGTCGGTAAAATCTTTCTGGAACAAAAATAGAGTCGTAAGTTTTAAGGATGCGTTCTCAAGAGCATTTGTTCCGATGTTTATCGGAGGTATTCTTTCTATCTTCAGCATTTATTCGTTCCTTAATTTCGTAGATCCAGGTGCTAAAAAACTGCTTAATTATCAGTATGTACAGAGACAGAAAACGGAATTAGACACTGAATATCAGTCTGCAAGAAAGATTATGAAACATCAGAAAGACATTGACGAATTAGATAAAAAATACAAAGAAAGGCTTCCAAGCTTTTCTCCCGAAGCCATTAAAGGAAAAGATATGCTTACGGCAAGTCATTTTTCAGGATATTTTGCGGCAATTCTTATATTTTACGTAGTTTTGTCAGTGTTTTTTGGAGCGTTTTTCAGAACAAGAACCGTGTACCAGGAAACAGAAAATCAAGAATAATTTTTATTAAAATTAAATGAATTTATCTATAGTTATTCCGTTATTAAACGAAGAAGACTCTTTGGAAGAACTTTTTTCAAGGATTGATAACGTCTGTTATTCCAACAGTTTATCCTATGAAATCTGGTTTGTAGATGACGGAAGTACAGATCTGTCATGGAGTATCATTGAAAATATGAAAGTTCAGCATCCTCAGATCCACGCCATAAAATTTTCCAGAAATTACGGAAAATCTCAGGCTCTTCATGCGGCGTTTGAAAGAACAAACGGAGAAGTGGTGATTACCATGGATGCTGATTTACAGGATTTTCCTGAAGAAATTCCTGAACTTTACAAAATGGTGACTGAAGACAATTATGATATCGTTTCGGGTTGGAAAAAGAAACGTTTTGATAATGTAATGACGAAAAATGTTCCGTCAAAGCTATTCAATGCAGCGGCAAGAAAAGTGTCCGGGGTTTATCTTCATGATTTCAACTGCGGACTTAAAGCCTATAAAAAACAGGTTGTAAAATCAATCGATGTATATGGAGATATGCACCGTTATATTCCTGTATTAGCTGCGAACGCAGGATTCAGAAGAATTACAGAAAAAGAAGTACAGCATCAGGCAAGACCTTACGGAACTTCAAAATTCGGGACCGAAAGATTTATCAGAGGTTTTCTGGACTTGGTAACCCTTTGGTTTGTAAGCCGTTTCGGAGGAAGGCCAATGCATTTCTTTGGGGCGGTAGGAACGGTCATGTTTATTGTAGGTTTCCTTTCTGCACTTTGGCTGGGGATTTCAAAACTGATTGATGTAGCAAGAGGAATTTATGGTCATCTGATTACCAATAACCCCTGGTTTTTTATTGCTCTGACGATGATGATTATGGGAACACTGCTTTTTATAGCCGGATTCTTAGGCGAAATGATCATCAGAACCAACAGGGAACATAAAAATTATAATATTGATGAAGTAATTTAATACATTGGATATACATCATCAGCATAAAAAATCCCTCGGAAACTCAAACTTTCGGGGGATTTTTCATTAAAAGTCTGGCACAAGTGGAAAACCTTGTGTTTTTGCGAAGAACCTGTAGACTCCCACCGTTAAATATTTTACAGAAATCATTGTTATAGAGCCGTTTCTGAAGCCTTTTTTATTTATATTTGTAATGTAATTTATAATATTGATAACAAAGCATAATCAGTCGGTAACATTTATTTTTGTGTGCTTTTCTCTCTTTCTGTTCTATTCCTGTGGGCCGTCAAGGCTTGTGGGATCTTGGGAATTCATCGAAATTTATGATGGAGTAGTGACTAAAATTGATACATTGAAAGATAAAAAGAATAACTCCAGATACGGAACAGGAACTCTCAACTTTCGTAAAGACGGCTTCTTTACTTCAATGGAAACAGAAGGAAATTATCAGAAGAAAAATAAAATTCTGAAAATGAAATACCCTGGCTTGGATACTGTTGTGATGAATATTTCCTACCTGAAGAAGAATTATCTGTTGCTGTCAACGGGGAAAAATTCCAAAACCTGGTTTTACCGGAAAAAATAAATATACAGATTTTCATAATGAACCTACAAAGCTGTCTGAACTGCGGTCATAAGATTTCCGATGAGTTTTGTCCTCATTGCGGACAGAAAACAGATACCTCAAGAATAACTCCGCATTCCCTGATCAAAAATGATATCCTGGGTTCTATCTGGCATATTGAAACAAGATTTTTTAATACGGTAAAAGATATCATGTTCAGACCCGGAAAAACAGCAATGGAATATATTTCGGGGAAAAGAATCAGATACTATAATTTTCTTTCACTCCTGCTGATTTTTTTCGGTTTCAATGTGTTAGGGTATCACTGGTATGAAAAATTTGCTTCCACAGAATCGCTGGCTGAAACTTCAGAAGTAAAAACTTTTTTCTCCAAATATTCCAAAACAATTCTTTTCGTGATTATTCCCATGCTGGCAATTAATGCATGGCTCATTTTCAAAAGAATAAAATTGAATATTGCCGAGCATTTTATCATTGGAACAGTAAGCCTGTTAGGAATTTTAATCATATTTTTGTTTAATGATATGGTAAGTCTTATCGGTTTGTGGAAACCCGCAGCAAAGATTTTCGGTATTTTAGACAAGGCTTCATTTATTCTTTTCATTCTCTTTCCGGCAGTTACCTATTGGAATGCATTTAAAAATTCATATTCAAACCCGGGCCTGCTTTGGAGAATATCGGTACTTTATGTTCTGATGGGAATAGAAAGTCTTGTCATAATTACGGTTTTATATAGAATATTTTAATTTGAATATGAAAAAAATATTATACACATCCCTGCTTGTAGTGGCAGTTTCCTGTGGAAAAGTTTCTCCGAAAGGAAATATTGAAAGAAAAAATGTGGATGTTTCAGAATTTGTGAATTTGGATCTGGAAGGAAAATTCCGTGTATTTTATGCCAGAGGAGCTAAGAATTTTGTGGAAATCGAAACTTATCCCAATGTCGCCAGTAATCTGGATGTAGATGTTAAAGACAAGACACTTATTATCAAAGAAAAAAGGGGAACAAAAGGGGTAGATTTCTATAATGTGACCATCTATTCAAAATATAATCTTGAAAAAGTTTCAGTTGCAGATTCTGTAGAAATGAATATTTCAAGTGAAATTAAGACCGATAATTTTAGGCTTAATTTAAAAAATTATGCTACTTTTATGGGTTCAGTGAACACGAGAAGAGCAGAAGTAGAGATGCAGAACAGAAGCAGGGCCAACTTTTTGGGACTCACCAAAAATGCGGTGATAAAGATCTCAGATACAGCAAGTCTGATCGCACCGTACTGGAAAATAGAAAACCTTAATATTGATTCTAAAAACGGAAACTATGCAGAAGTTAATGTAAAAGATTCCTTAAAAGGACATGTTCAGAACACCGCAAAATTCATCTATTATAATAACCCGATTCGTGCATTTAAAATTGATAAGGCGACCAAGGTTGAAAATAAAAAATTAGAGTAATAGAAAGGAAGATAGAAGATGAAGGAGGGAAGCTATCATAGGAAAAAGAGAAACGGATGAGTTTCAAATCTGAGAAATTGATTATCTGGCAAAAGTCTATGGATTTTGGAGAGTAAGCGTAAAGGCAAAAGTGATCGCATGACACAAACGGTAGTGATCAGAATAATTAAAAGTAAATAGTAAGTGGAAAAATGAAGTGAGACATAAATTTCTCCCATCTTCGAGCCTCCATCTTCTAAACAAAATATATAACAAAACAGAACAGTAAAATAAAAGCAGAAAATATGAACTTGGACGTAGAATTCTTCCATCTTCAGACTTCCTGCTTCCAAACCTAAATACAAATATGACAACATTAGAAAAAGCGAAACTTTGGTTAAGTGATACATTCGATAAAGAAACAAGAGATGCCGTACAGGTATTGATCGACAGTAATTCTCCGGATCTGGAAGACTCTTTCTACAGAGAACTTGAATTCGGGACAGGAGGAATGAGAGGTGTCATGGGAGTAGGAACCAACCGTTTGAACAAATATACATTAGGTCAGGCTACACAGGGATTGGCCAATTATATGCTTCAGCAGTTTAAGGGGGAGGAAATTAAAGTCGCCATTGCTTATGACGTTCGACATAATTCAAAAGAATTCGGGAAACTGGTTGCTGATGTTTTAACAGCAAACGGAATTAAAGTGCTTCTTTTCAAAGATCACAGACCCACTCCGGAATTGTCTTTTACTGTAAGAGACAAAAAATGCAATGGAGGAATTGTATTAACAGCATCTCACAACCCGCCTGAATATAACGGTTATAAAGTATACTGGAACGATGGTGCACAGATTGTTCCGCCTCATGATGAAGCGATTATCAATGAAGTATATTCTGTGAAATTTGATGAAATTAAATTCAACGGAAATGATGACCTGATCGAATGGATCGGAGAAGAGCAGGATGATGTGTATATCGATGCCTGTATTGAAAATTCAACCTATCAGAATGTAGGAAAAGAGAATTTAAATATTGTTTTCACCTCTATTCACGGAACTACGTATACGACGATTCCAAAAGCTTTGGAAAAAGCAGGATTCAAAAAAGTGGATCTTGTAAAAGAACAGATGATCCCGAGCGGTAATTTTACCACGGTAGAATCTCCGAATCCTGAAGAACCTGCAGCACTGGAAATGGCTATGGACCTGGCACGAATTACCAATGCAGACATCGTTATCGGAACAGATCCGGATGGTGACAGATTAGGAATTGCCGTAAGAAACCTTGATGGTGAAATGCAGCTTCTGAATGGTAACCAGACAAATACAATTCTTACTTATTATATTTTAAATGAGTGGAGAAAACAGAATAGAATCACGGGAAAAGAGTTCATTGGCTCAACGATCGTAACTTCAGATATTTTCTTTGATATTGCCCAAAAGTTTGGAGTTGACTGTAAAGTTGGCCTTACTGGATTCAAATGGATAGGAAAAATGATTCGCGAAGCAGAAGGAAGAGAAAAATTTATCTGCGGTGGCGAAGAAAGCTTTGGTTTCATGACCGGAGATTTTGTCCGCGATAAAGATTCATGTGGAAGTATCCTTGTTGCCTGTGAAATTGCTGCGTGGTGTAAAGCCAACGGAAGAACAATGTACCAATACATGATCGAGATTTATCAGGATCTGGGAATGTATTACGAGGGATTAGTGAACCTTGTGAGAAAAGGAAAAGAAGGCGCTGAAGAGATTCAGAATATGATGAAAAACTTCCGCCAAAATCCACCAAAAGAACTGGCAGGATCATTAGTGGAAGAAATAAAGGATTTTAAAGAACAAACCAGTTTCTCCGTTTCTAAGAACGAAAAGAAAGTAATGAATGACATTCCGAAATCGAATGTACTGATCTACTATACGCAGGACGGAACCAAGGTTTGTGTAAGACCTTCAGGAACAGAACCGAAAATTAAATTCTATATTTCTGTAAAAGATAATGTTACTTCTGAAGCTGATTTTAGAGACAAATTAAAATCATTAGAGGCCAAAATTGAGGACGTAAGAAAAGATTTGAGATTAGATTAATGGCTGATCTGTAGAAGATGGTAAAAAAGACTTTAGCAGTTTGTATGCTTTCTGTACTTGTTTTTTCCTGTAAAAAAGAAGCTTCTAAAGTATCAGAACCGAAAATAACCAATGATTCAATTGCTAAAACAGAAATAAAAGAAGACCTGTTTAAGCCAGTTGATACAGCATATTCTCCAAAAAATTCTACGGATGATTATATGAAGGCACTTCATTATTATCAATCTAAAACAGAAAAAGAGATATCAGCAGGTAGTCCGGAACAGAATAATAAGGTATACGAAGATTACGTTGAAGTAAGGAGCAAATATACTGAAGGACTGAGCCGGCTGCATACCGATATTCTGGATAAATATGTCAATTATTATGACTCCGGCAGCGACAGCTACAAGTTTCCGGAAAATATAAAGAAACTTGCAGCTCAGTTTAAGAAAGAAGGGTTGGAGTTCAGGGAAGTAGGAGAAGGCTACACCGAAATCTGGTCTGTACCTGATCATTATTTTACCTTATTTAAAAATAAAGTAACTCCGGATTATAATGCCTATATTGCTCAGATGGCGATAGAAACAAAAAATAATTATGCTGCAGATGCCGGATTAATCATCAGTTGGGAAGAATTAGGCGAAAGGCTGATATTCTGGGAAAATTTCATGAAGAAATATCCTGCAAGCCAACTCCTGAAAACAGTGAAGAAAGATTATAACAATTATCTGCATGATTATCTGTACGGAATGGACAATACCCCAACGTATGAAACGGCAGACGGAAAATTATACGATGAAAACAGGAATGAATATAAAAGGATTATAAAAAAATATCCTAATTCATATACTGCAAAAAGAGCTCAGGAATTTCTGAATCTTTTTGATGCTCAGCTGCCTGTGGATCAGATTCGTGAGAAAATGAACGTGGAAAACGATTATTATTAAATTTAAATAAAAATAAAGTGAAAGTTTCAAAATTAGCGGCGAACCTGATTGGTTCTGAAATTGTAAAAATTGGTAATGAAGTAAATGATTTAAAAGCAAAAGGAGCGGAAATTGCCAATCTTACTATTGGTGACCTGAATTCTAATCTCTATCCCATTCCGGCACTGCTGAAGGAAGAGATTCAGAATGCGTATCAGAATAATCTGACGAATTATCCGCCGGCCAACGGACTTTTATCTTTAAGAAAAGAAGTTTCCAAAGACCTGAAAAACAGATGGAACCTGGATTATTCACCGAACGATATTTTAATTACTGCCGGATCAAGACCGTTGATCTATGCCGTGTATAAAACAATTGTAGATGAAGGTGATAAAGTAGTATATCCTACACCATCATGGAACAACAACCATTATGCTTACCTTACTTCTGCAGACGCTGTAGAAGTGAAAACCACTCCTGAAAACAATTTCCTTCCTACAGCAGACGATCTGAGACCACACTTAGATGGTGCAGTTCTTTTGGCACTGTGTTCACCACTGAATCCTACAGGAACAATGTTTACAAAAGAGCAGCTTTCAGCTATCTGCGAACTGGTTCTTGAAGAAAATAAAAAAAGAGGGGAAGATGAAAAACCACTGTACCTGATGTATGATCAGATCTATTCTAATCTTACGTTCGGTGCACAGCACGTAGATCCTGTTTCTCTTTTCCCTGAACTGAAAGAATATACCATTTATATCGACGGTATCTCCAAATGCCTTGCTGCAACGGGAGTACGTGTAGGCTGGGGATTCGGTCCTTCTCATATTTTAGATAAAATGAAAGCCCTATTAACACACGTTGGAGCCTGGGCACCAAAACCTGAACAGGAAGCTACCGCAAAATTCTTTGAAAACCCTGACAATGTAAATGTTTTCGTAGAAGATTTCAAAGGGAAATTAGAAGAAAGCCTAAAAGTTCTTCACGGTGGAATCCAGGATTTAAAAGGAAAAGGATTAGCTGTAGAAAGCATCGAGCCAATGGGAGCTTTGTACCTTACGATCAGATTAGACTATATCGGGAAAACAAAACCGGACGGATCTGTTATTGAAAATTCTTCTGACCTGGTATTCTACTTAATTAATGATGCCGGAGTTGCTTTAGTTCCGTTCTCAGCATTTGGAGAAGCAAAATCTGAGCCTTGGTTCCGTGCTTCTGTAGGAGGTTTAGCAGTTGACGAGATCAAAGTAATGCTTCCGAAGCTTGAAAATGCTTTGAATGCTTTAAAATAATTGATTTACACTATATTATTCCATAAAACTATCTTTATAATTTTATAATAAAGACTCTTAGAATAATTTGTAGTTTTAAGTAAGATTGTTCATATTAATGGATTCATAATCGATTAAATAGGTTGCTTTTACCGGTATGAACAATCTTTCTTTTTATTTTCTATATGCACAGATAGATAAATCTGTACTTACAGTTGAATTTGACTGTACAAAAATGATAAAGTTTTAGCCGTCTATTTCGGTTATACAAAAAATAATACAAGGATGAAAAAAATTAGATTGTTACTAGTACCAGTCTCTATACTGGTATGTTCCCAGGAAAAAGACAGCCTGAGAGCTGAAAGCCCTCCGGAATCTCAAATTTACCACTTAAAAGACGGTTCAGTAAGAACTTATCCCAAACCCAGACTTTTTGATTTTATAACCAAGCTCCCTCGAAATTTTATTGATACCAATAAAGATTTTATAGCTAAAGACCATGCCTATTATTTAGGCGGGGCAGTTGCGGGTACCCTGTTGCTCTTGCCCTTTGATCAAAAACTTATTGATAACTCACGGGAATTGGCGCAGAATTGGGGCATGAATGTAGACAATAATTACCATAAAGTCGCAGGATTGATAAGAATACCAAAAGATGTAGGGTCAGCATTGTATTTAATGGGAAATGGGTCCACGATTGTATTGCTAGGGATTGGGATCGGGACTTATGGATTAATAAATAATGACTATAGAGCGCAGGCTACAGCCAGCGGGCTGATGGAAAGCCTGATACTTTCCGGAGTCTTTTCCCAAACTATTAAAAGGATTACAGGCCGGGAAAGTCCCTTTATTGCTATAGAAAACGGTAATCCTGGTGGGAACTGGACTCCTTTTCCCAGCTTTTCAGCATTTGCAAGTCAAACGCCGCACTATGATGCAATGCCTTCCGGGCATTTAACAACTTTTATGGCAGGCCTGACTGTAATTGCAGACAATTATCCTGATGCAAAATGGATAAAGCCCGTAGGATATACATTGGCCGGGGCTTTATGCTTTCAGATGATGCAGAGTCAGGTTCATTGGGCCTCAGATTATCCCATAGCTTTGCTTCTGGGGTATTTTATTGGGAAAACCATTTCCAAGAGCAGATATACACAGTCAAAGGCTGGTATTAATGGGAAAGATTATAAGATCAGCTTTATAGCATCCCGCAATATGGAATATAATATGTTAGGATTAAACATTTCTTTTTAGTCTATGAAAAAACATATTTTACTCATATTGATTTATATGGGTCCCTTTTGTATAAAGGCTCAGGATTCGTTGTATACATCTGATAAAAAAGAGGATAACAGAAGATTTAATTACAAACAATTAATTTTACCTGCAGGCCTTATTGCTGCCGGAGCTGTTTTAAAAATTCCGTCGGTAGAAGATAACCTTCAACACAATGTAAGATATTTTGCCGGGGAAAAATTTAAAACAAAAATAGATGATTATACACAATATGTACCTTTGGTAGCTATATTTTCAGGGGAACTCTTAGGATTTAAATCTCAACATAATTATAAACAGAGAGCTGCTAATGTTATTGTTTCGTCTTTGATTACCGGAAGTATTATTTATATAGGTAAATCTAGCTTTGGAAGTTTAAGGCCAGACAATTCCACTCATAATTCTTATCCGTCCGGTCATTCTGCTTTAGCTTTTAACCTTGCTACTCTGCAGTTTCTGGAGTACAAAAACTCTAATATGTGGTATGCTTCATCAGGATATGTATTTGCGTTAGCTACAGCATTGATGAGAGTAGGTAATAACAGACATTGGTGTGGAGATGTGCTTACAGGTGCAGGGTTAGGGATTGGGATAGCGATTTTAGTGGATTATTGGAGCCCATTTTCAAAATTCACGGCTACGAAGATTTCCGGTAAGCAGATATCAGTAAGGGGATATCCGATGATAAATCAAAATACGTATGGTGTTGGGGTCACAATTGATATAGATCATCCGCATTTATAGGAAAACTGTATATGGTTTATGATGGTGGATAAAATGTTTTTATTATTTTTGATCAAAAATAGGAATAGGTTCTATTATTTATTATATCTACTTAATTTATGTCTTTCATTCAATGAAAATTATTGCTGTTATTCCTGCCCGTTACGAAGCAAGCCGTTTTCCGGCAAAGCTGATGCAGATGTTAGGTGAAAAAACAGTCATCACCACAACCTATCAGAATGTTGTGGAAACAGGACTGTTTGATGAAGTATTTGTAGCTACGGATTCAGAAATTATATTTGATGAAATTGTGAAAAACGGTGGAAAAGCCGTTATGACCGGTCAGCATGAAACCGGTAGCGACCGTATTGCAGAAGCAGTACAGAACATCGACTGTGATATTGTAATCAATGTTCAGGGCGATGAGCCTTTCCTTAAATTAGAGCCTTTAAAACAGCTTATCGACGTTTTTAAAGATGATGTTAACCAGGAAATTTCGTTAGCTTCATTAAAAATAAAGCTAACGGAAAAACAAGAAATTGAAAACCCTAATAATGTAAAAGTTATTACCGATAATAATGGGTTTGCCCTCTATTTCAGCCGTTCTGTGATTCCTTTTCACCGGGAGATTTCCTATGATATAAGCTACTTCAAACATATTGGGGTATACGCTTTCAGAAAGCATGCCCTGCTTCAGTTCTCCAAGCTGGAAATGAAGCCTCTTGAAATATCAGAAAAAATTGAATGCATCCGTTATCTTGAATACGGAATGAAGATTAAGCTGATAGAAACCAATTTTATTGGAGTAGGAATAGATACACCGGAAGATCTGGAGAAAGCCAGAAAGTTAATTTGAAAATGCTGCAGATAAGCGGATAAGTCCGTCCGGCTTTTCGCTTTCTTTGCTTTTTCGCCCAATTCCCCTTATATTTGAAATAAATAAGATTAATGAAGAAATTACTTTTAGTATTCGTACTGATACTTTCGCAGTTGTCTTTTGCACAGACCGCAAAAGAAATTATAGAGAAAAATATAGAACTGTCCGGAGGATTAACGAATTGGAAGCTTTTGAATTCAGTACTGCTGCAGGGAAAAGTGATCTTAGGAATCAAAGATGAATATCCTATAAAAATTTACCAGCAGCGTCCCAATCTTACCAAAACGGTGATCAGCATCGGTGGAAAAGAAACAGCAATTGAAGGCTTTGACGGAACTAAAGGATATGCAATGAATTATGCAGCCAATAAACTTCAGGTGTATCCTGAATATGTATCTGAAAGCTTTGATAATGATTTCATCGACTGGGAAAATAAAGGTTTTGATGCCAAATACCTGGGAAAAGAAAAAGTAGGTGAGATCTATTGCCACAAAGTGGAGCTTACCAAAAATGTCAATAAGAACATCTATTATTTTGATGTAAAAACGTATATGCTTTTAAAAGAAATCAAGAAAGATGAAACGTTGGTATATGCGGATTATAAGAAAGTAGGGAGCCTTTCAATGCCTTTTAGGATTGAATCTTCAAGTACTAAAAAGGATGGAGATTTCGTTATGATCTTAAACAGGATAGATGCGAATAAAGTTTTCCCGGCCAATACATTTAGATTTTAATCAAAGGAAAAATAATTACGGCAAAACTGCCAACTAAAATTGATAAGAATGAAAAAGATTTTCTTATGGCTGCTTTCTTTTGTAGCATTTTTACAGGGCTGTACCAATCAGAAAAGTGAAATTTCTCAAGCTAAAACCAAAGAACTTATGGGAAAAACAATATATGATTTCAAAGTTGAAAGCCTTGATGGCAAAGAGATCAACTTTGCAGATTTTAAAGGAAAAAAGATCCTTATTGTCAACACAGCATCAGAATGCGGGTTTACACCACAGTATGCAGATCTGGAGAAAGTGTATGAAGAATACAAAGACAAACTGGTTATCGTAGGATTTCCTGCCAATAATTTTGGAGGCCAGGAGCCCGGAACCAATACCGAGATCGGCACTTTCTGCCAGAAAAATTACGGAGTAACTTTTCCTTTGGCAGCTAAAGTTTCTGTAAAAGGCGATGATACAGCTCCTATCTTTAAGTACTTAACGGAAAAAGATTTAAACGGAGTAAAAAATACCACCATCCTTTGGAACTTTACAAAATTCCTGATCGACGAAAACGGAAAATTAATTGATACTTTCATAAGTACTACCAAACCTACAGACGATGCTATTACGAAGCATCTGAAGTAAGATAAATTATAAAAACAACATTTCGGCTCCGCTCAGTGTGACAGGTTAGAAAAATACAGGATAGTATTAGAAATGTCAAACTGAGCGGAGCCGAAGCGTTTATAATTCAAGCTGCCCGCTTCTAGTCGTTGCTTTTCTCAGCAAAACAGAAAATATTTCCAAGCTTAATACTGGAATATCCATTGCTCTTTATTTTGGAAGAATTGATCATAGCTTTAGCTAAAACATCTGTAGGCAAGGGTTTCTGACTTTCCAGCAGCCCCAGCTTATTGGCGAATTTTATAATTCTGCTGCCCAGAACTTCTCCGGTTCTTTCAGAGTCTTTTCTTTCCAGCATTCCGGGTTTGAAAATAGTGATCTTATTGAAATGAAGCTGCTTCACCGCTTCTTCCAGTTCACCTTTCATTTTGGAATAAAAGATTTTAGATGTTGGATTTGCTCCATAAGCCGAAACCAGTATATAATCTTCCACATCATTCTCCTTTGCCGCCTTAGCAAATTCATACTGATAATCGAAATCTACTTTTCTTTGGGCTTCCTTACTTCCGGCATCTTTCAGTGTTGTTCCTAAGCATGAAAATGCAATGTCACCCTTCACTTTATCTTTCCATTCTTCCGGTTTTTCAAAATTAACCACATGAACTTTCAGCTTATCATTTTGGATATCCACAGGTTTTCTTACAAAGATATCGACTTCCTCAAACTCTTTGTCGTTGAGCAGCTGTTTCACCAGATCCTTTCCTGTAGCGCCCGTTGCGCCGATGACCAAAGCTTTCATAATAGTTGTGATTTAATATTGATGGTATTTTCTTTCTTAAATTTACTACATTTGAATTAAAGTTTAGTGTTTAAAGAAGGAAAAAATATTTCAGCTTCCTACAATGTACATTATTCAAAATCACTTATTGCCTATTACTTATTGCATATAAAGATATGGATGCCAACGAAATTCTAGATTATTGCCTTGCCAAAAAAGGAGTTACAGAAACTTTCCCTTTTGATAACGAAACACTTGTGATGAAAGTAGGAACAAAAATGTTTTTATTGATGGGCCTTGAAAGACAGCCGTTGGGAATCAACGTAAAAACCGATCCTGAATGGAGTGCAGAGCTTCGTGAACAGCATCCGCAGATCTCAGGTGCATTTCACATGAATAAAACCCATTGGAATTCCGTGCAGTTGGATGGTTTGAAAAGAGATCTTATTTATAAATTAATAGATCAGTCTTATGAATTGGTTTTTAATTCATTAACGAAAAAAGCGAAAGAAGAGATTATAAATAGTTAGAAGTGAAACTCCTGGGTCAGTCTTTTATCTTCATCCAGCCTTTCGATAAGTTTTTCAAGACCTTCAAATTTAATCTCGTCATGAAGGAAATCTCTGAACCTTACCGTGATCTTTTCATCATAAATATCGCCATCAAAATCAAGGATATAGACTTCAACAGTTAATTTTTCTCCATTTACAGTAGGGTTGGTACCAATGCTGAGCATTCCTTTATATTGTTGCCCTTTTACTTCAGTTTCTACAATATAGGCTCCTTTTTTAGGGAGAAGCTTAATAGTTTCAGTATCAATATTGGCGGTAGGATAGCCGATGGTTCTTCCAATCTTTTTCCCATGAACAACCGTTCCGGAAACAGAGTAGGAGTAACCGAGCATTTCATTGGCTTCCTTAATATTTCCTGTCAGAAGAGCATTGCGTACTTTCGTGGAGCTGATATTATTTTCGTGGATATTGATCGCTTCCATCTGCTCAACAACAAAATCCAGTTCTTTGGAAAGTTTTTGAAGGAGTTCAAAATTTCCGCTTTTATTTTTTCCGAATGAATGGTCGTAGCCTATAATAAGGTATTTTACATTCAGTTTGTCAATAAGGATCTGACGTACAAACTCTTCCCCGGTAAGGTTTCTGAATTCTTCATCAAATTCTTTCAGGAATAAATGATTGATTCCGTATTTTTCGATCAGCTGTTTTTTTTCATCCAGTGTATTCAGAAGCTTGAGATCTTCATTCGGGTTAAAAACAAAACGCGGATGCGGCCAAAAAGTAAGAATAGCTGTTTCCAGATTATTCTCTGTACCTACATTAATCAGTTCATCGATAATACTTTTGTGCCCGAGATGTACTCCGTCAAACATTCCTAAAGACAATGCTAAAGGCTTTTGGGAGGAATAATCTTTAAAATTCTTGAAAACTTTCAAAACGGAAAAAATTTGACTGCAAATATAGAAATAATGTAGCATTATTAAGGTAACAATTTATCAATGTAATCATATAACAATAAAATTGCTTATTTTACGGGGCTATTATTGGTTAAACTGCTGCATTGTTCTATTGCTGTATTTTTTTAAAAAAGTATGATAAAAATCTTTTTTTTACCAATTGTAGGTTTATGAAGAATCATTATATTTGCACCAAGAAAAAATTTAGCAATGGCAAACCAAATTAAAGGTAAAATTTCTCAAATTATTGGTCCGGTAATCGACGTTGTCTTCTCAGATGTGGAAGCAATTCCAAGTATCTATGACGCGTTAGAAATTACAAAGGAAAACGGTGAAAAAGTAGTCTTAGAAGTAGAGCAGCATATTGGTGAAGATACAGTAAGATGTATTGCAATGGATGCTACAGACGGTCTTCAAAGAGGGCAGGAAGTAATCGGATACGGAAATCCTATTACAATGCCAATTGGTGAAGCCGTGAACGGAAGACTATTCAACGTTGTTGGGGATGCTATCGACGGACTTCAAAATATTTCTAAAGAAGGTGGTCTGCCAATTCACAGACCAGCTCCAAAATTTGATCAACTTTCAACTTCTGCAGAAGTTTTATTTACAGGTATTAAAGTAATCGACCTTATCGAGCCTTATGCAAAAGGAGGTAAGATTGGATTGTTCGGTGGTGCCGGTGTAGGTAAAACAGTATTGATCCAGGAGTTGATTAACAATATTGCAAAAGGACACGGAGGTCTTTCAGTTTTTGCCGGAGTAGGTGAAAGAACGAGAGAAGGAAATGACCTTTTGAGAGAGATGCTTGAATCAGGAATTATCAAATATGGTGATGATTTCATGCACTCTATGGAAAACGGAGGTTGGGATCTTTCCAAAGTAGATATGGAAGCTATGAAAGATTCTAAAGCTGCATTCGTTTTCGGACAGATGAACGAGCCGCCAGGTGCAAGAGCTAGAGTAGCACTTTCTGGTCTTACATTAGCTGAGTACTACAGAGACGGTGGTGAAAGCGGACAAGGTAGAGACGTACTTTTCTTCGTAGACAACATCTTCCGTTTTACACAGGCTGGTTCTGAGGTATCTGCACTTCTTGGGCGTATGCCTTCAGCGGTAGGTTACCAACCGACTCTTGCTTCTGAAATGGGTGCGATGCAGGAAAGAATTACTTCTACTAAAAACGGTTCAATTACTTCAGTACAGGCGGTTTACGTACCTGCGGATGACTTAACTGACCCGGCTCCTGCAACTACGTTTGCTCACTTGGATGCAACTACGGTACTAGACAGAAAAATCGCTTCATTAGGTATTTATCCTGCAGTAGATCCATTGGCTTCTACGTCAAGAATCCTTGCTCCGGAAATTATTGGTGAAGAACATTATAACTGTGCTCAGAGAGTAAAAGAAATTCTTCAGAGATACAAAGCGCTTCAGGATATTATCGCGATTCTTGGTATGGAAGAACTTTCTGAAGAAGATAAATCAGTAGTTTACCGTGCAAGAAAAGTTCAGAGATTCTTATCTCAGCCTTTCCACGTAGCTGAACAGTTTACAGGTATTCCGGGATCATTGGTAGATATCAAAGATACTATCAAAGGATTCAACATGATTATGGATGGTGAACTAGACCATTTACCGGAAGCTGCTTTCAACCTGAAAGGAACTATCGAGGAAGCTATCGAGGCTGGACAAAAAATGCTAGCTGAAAACGCTTAAGAAATTTTAAATGTTAAATTTTAGATTTTAGATTGGAAACTAATTTAAAATTTAAAATCTATAATCTATAATTCATAAAAAATGAATATAAAAATTTTAACACCAGAATACGTAGTTTTTGAAGGAGAAGTAAACTCTGTATTGTTGCCGGGGAAAAGTGGAGAATTCCACATTATGAAAAATCACGCAGCAATTGTTTCTTCTTTGATCGGAGGTAAAGTAAAGCTTTTCACATCTTCAGTGGGTGAGGCTTATGCTAAAAACTTTACTAAAGAAAATGAGAAAGACTCTGTTTTTTCTTACCCTATCAAAAGCGGTGTTGTGGAATTTAATCATGATAAAGGAATCATCCTTTGTGAATAATTAAATGAAAAGCTAAATATATTTTCAAGAAAGTGTAACTTTGGTTACACTTTTTTTATGTTGTGTAAAAGTCTGATTTTATGAAGAAAAGTACAATCATATTCTTTACCGTTCTCGGGATCCTGTGTAATGCCCAAAATTTCAAAACCAAAAGAGGTATCATAAGCCTAGATGGGACTCATGTTGCCAAGATTTCAAACAAATCCAGCATCTATACATTCATGGACCTGAATGAAACCCCGATGTATACTATAGAATTCATAGATAAAAGTATAGTGGATTCTGTAAGAGACAGTTATATAAAACTGAACAGGGTCTATAACAGGGATAAAACAATAGAATTGGATTATATTTCTCCGTCAGCATTTTCGGGAGAGGAAAAATCGGCAGTATATACTTCTATTAAAGGTCTTAAAATCATTGATAACAAAGGGATTAATATTAAAAATCTGGATGATATATTTAAAAATATTCCCAAAAGGAAGCTGGATACCAAAACTAAAGATGCCTATACTACCAGAAGTAAAATTGATAAACTGAACATTGAAGTCAATAAAGTAGGCGAGATTATTAGTAACGGCATTCCCGTTGGATATTTTACCAACCTTCCGGTAAGTTTTGGTTCTGAGGATACTATTACTGACAAAACCTTCATAGATATTGAGGTTTATGACGCCAAGAGTAAATATATCGGAAAATATATTACCACTACAAAACAGATCAAAACAGCTAACGGAAAAATTTTTACCATTTACAGGGAAATGTCCGGCAGAGCTTCTCTGTTAAAATTTCCTACTTATAAAGCTATTGCAGAAAGAATGGCAATTATGGATCCGAGCTTTATTAAAGTTCAGGAAAAAGTAATTGTTGGTGATGTGGTGAAAGGAAATGCTGAAAAATAAAGATGATGTTATCTTTGAATACTCATAAAAATCCCGGAGATATAATTTTCCGGGATTTTTTTAATTTTTTTTAAAAGATTACAGACTTAAAATTACTCCGTTTTCCTTAAGCTGCTGTATAGATTTTGAGAACCAGAATAATTCAAAATCTTCAAAATTTTCTTCAAACTGATTCTTAAGTTGTTGAGCTGTAATTTTTTTCGGATTTTCTATAGAATTTTCTTTCAGTACATTCATCAGCCATTCCGCTTTATCCTGTTCCAGATCTACCTTTATAATATTGGTTTTTAAGTGGAACGTAAGAAGTGTATACGCACCAGAGTATTTCTTTTTGTTTTTTATGCGATTCTCAGCGATTACATTTTTGGTCAAAAAAACAACCTTTGAGTTTCCTTTAAAGCCAAGCTGGGTATCATCCAGAAGGCAGTCATGAATATAGTCAGGATGAACTGTTGTTTTCGGGATTTTAAAATCGAACCATTCCTGAAGCGGAAACTCAAAATTGATTCCGTGCATATAATTGAAGAGTGATTTTTTTAATCCAAAGCTGAACCGGCTGTGATCGATTCCGGTTTTGTCTTTAAAATCAATATCATTATTCGCAAACAGAATTTCCTGCTTAAGAGGAGTTACTCCAAATTCCTCAGGATTAATCCCGACAGGCGAATGCGCTGTCATGGCAAACTGATGCCAAAAAGCACTTTGAAGAATTCCCATTTCAAACATCTGCCTTACCATTTCCAAAGAATCCACTGTTTCCTGGACCGTCTGAGTAGGGTAGCCATACATCAGATATGCATGAATCATGATTCCGGCTTCGGTAAAATTTCTTGTTACCTTAGCCACCTGTTCCACAGAAATACCCTTATCTATCAATTGTAACAACCGGTCACTGGCCACTTCCAGTCCTCCGGAAACGGCAACGCATCCCGAAAATTTTAACAGATAGCATAAATCACGGGTAAAACTTTTCTCAAACCGGATATTTGTCCACCAGGTCACTACAAGATTTCTGCGAAGAATTTCCAGAGCAACTTCCCGCATTAATGCCGGAGGGGCAGCTTCATCCACAAAATGGAATCCCGTTTCGCCGGTTGTCTTGATGAGTTCCTCCATTCTGTCTACTAAAATTTTAGCAGAAATAGGTTCGTATATTTTGATATAGTCTAAAGAAATATCGCAGAAGGTACACTTTCCCCAGTAGCAGCCGTGGGCCATGGTCAGCTTATTCCATCTTCCGTCACTCCATAAACTGTGCATCGGGTTGGCAATTTCAATCACTGAAATATACTGATCCAGCTTTAAATCTGTATAATCCGGTGTACCGATATCTGCCTGTTTATAATCGTGTCTTTTAGAATTGTTTTTATAAGTAACTTTTTGGTTTTCAAGTAGAAATGTTCTTTTATATTCTGCCGTTTCTTCTGAAATATGTAAGCTGTTGTAAAGGAGCTCAAGAGGAAGTTCACCATCGTCAAGGGTGATAAAATCAAAAAACTCAAAGACTCTCTGATCTTTTACTTCCCGCAATTCCGTATTGGGGAAACCACCACCCATCGCAGTTTTGATGTGAGGGTAATTTTTTTTTATAAACTGGGCACATTTGAATCCTGCATATAGATTTCCTGGAAACGGGATTGAAAAGCACACCAGTTTTGGCTGGACCAATTCTAGCTTTTCCTGAAGAATTTTAAGGGTAAAGCTGTCAATAAATGTTTGGTTATTGGATAGTTTTGAATACAGCTCATCAAAAGAATTGGCACTTTTTCCGAGACGTTCCGCATATCGGCTGAATCCGAAATCCGAATCAATATTTTCAATAATATAATCCGAAAGATCTTCTAAATATAAGGTAGCAAGATGCTTGGCTTTATCCTGAAGTCCCATATTTCCAAATGCAAAATCCATATCATCCAGCTGGTTGAAACGGGAAGCCTCAGGAAGGAAATTCATGCTGCAGATCTGTCTGGCCAGCGTAGGAGTTTTTCCCTGCAGAAAAGGAATAACCTGATCTATCGTTCTTAAATATTCTTCCCGTAATGCATAGATTCGCTGTGAATTCTGGGATATTTCCTGAAGGTTAATTGTGATGCTGAAAATTTTCTCAAGTCCGTTTTTTGAAAATAATTCCAAAATAACATCAAGTCCCAGATCGGCCTGATAGCTGGAAATATTTTTGGTATTCAGAAAGCCTTTTATATAAGCTGTTGCCGGATAAGGAGTATTAAGCTGGGTAAAAGGCGGAGTAATGAGAAGAAGATCTTTCAACAGGAAATTTTTGCAAAGTTATTTTAAATTCATCTAAAATGAAAAATCTAGGCAGGAAAGTTTAAGAGTATTTTTTTAATTCTTTAAATACCTTATCCATATCAGTCATTAAGTTTCCAGTGATAATAGGTCCATTTTATACCGAATAATCCGGGATAGGTTTCAATATCGAGATAATCTCCTTTCCCGAATTGATGATAAATTTTACGGTTTACATTGGCTGCAACAGGTTTTGAATGCTCCGTCGATGATATGCCTTTTTCTTTTGGAATTATCTTAAACTGATAGTTGGTCATTTTATAATAACCTTCGGAGTCCTGTTTTTCTTCTATAGAGCTGGCTTTATCGGTAATTAAGTATCCTTGAGATGATGGTTTGGAAAAATCAAAAGATGCATTAACAGCTAAAAAGAATGGAATACAGTAATAACTCATAGTTTGTAAGATATTCTGAGTGTTGTTTGAAATATCTTTAGTTTTCGTTTTAATAAAAAAACTTGCGATTACCGGTAAAAGGAATAAAATTAACTGGGTAATTAAACTGAAATGATACCATTCAAAAATTTTCCACAGGATAAAGCCATATAAAACAGGTGTGGCAAGAAACAGAAGCTTATAGCTAAGATACAGATCTATATTTTTCCTGTCAGTATCCTTCATGAAGAATCTTATCCAGGGAATACAAAAAATGGTTACACATAGAAATCTGAATTGCCAGGATACCGGTTCCGAAAACAATAAAGCTGTACATAATAATATTCTTGTAATAAGAGAAAAAAGGATTTTCAGAATAATTTGCATAGTGTATTTGCCCATCAGTTTGCTGAGTAAATATAATATAAAATTTTATTACGGAATACGAATAGTCAGTCAGTCACTTTTAAGGACTGATTACGTTTTGATTTTCTGCTGTCTGCAATAACATTAAAGGTTACCCCTAAAAGGATGAGTGTAATACCGATAAGAAGATTTACCGTAAATCTTTCATGAAACATGAAAACACTTACCATTACTGCAACCACAGGCTCCAATGCTCCTAAAATAGCAGTAGGAGTAGACCCGATATATTTTATGGCATACACCAAACACAGACTCGAAATGACGGTGGTGAGAAAAGCAAAAACAATAAAGTTTAAAAATATAGATACGGAAGGAATAGCAAAAGATTCACCTTCGGCAGAAGCTTTTATCATAAAAAATGCTGAAGTAAAAAGCATAGAATAAAATGAAAGCTTGAATCCTGATACCTTAAGGTCAGATTTATTAACGATCACCATATAAAGTGCATAAAATAATGAGCTCAGCATCACAATCCCAAGACCTGCAAAATTAATTTCCAGACCATTTTCTTTTAAACATAAAACAATAACCCCTGCAAAAGCCAGCAATAAAGATACTATCGAAAGTTTTGTGAGTTTTTCCCTGTAAAAGAAAAACATGATTAAAGCTACAATAACCGGATAAATAAACAGGACGGTAGAAGCAATTCCCGGCGTAAGAAAATCATAGCCTATGAATAAAAATTCTGAAGAAAGGGCATAGCAGACTCCCAGAACAGAAAGGATCAGAGCTTCTTTTTTATTGATCCTGAAGTTCTCCTTGGAATACAGGAGGTATCCGCCAACCATTGAGGCCGAAAACAAAAATCTATAGAACAGCGTAATGTCCATAGAAAAATGGGCCTGCTTAAGCGGCAGGATGAAAATAGGGATCAGTCCAAATGAAACGGATGATAAAATGCCTAATAAATAACCCTTTAATTTCATTCCAATTTATTTTATAAAAAACCACTGAAAGTAATCAGTGGTTTTTCTAATATTATATGATGATATCGTATTACATTTGTTTGTACTCGATATTCATCTGTTTTTCCATTTCTCTGTAATGTCCTGAAGTTAGCTTTTCACGGATGCCGTCGAAAGCAGCCAGTGTTTCATTAATTTCTGAATCTGTGTGAGAAGCCGTTGGGATCAGTCTTAATAAGATCATTCCTTTAGGAATTACAGGATATACCACCACGGATGTGAACACTCCATAGTTCTCTCTAAGGTCTTTAGCTAAAAGGGTAGCTTCAATCGTAGTTCCTTCTATGAAAACAGGTGTTACGCAGGTATTGGTATTTCCGAGATTGTACCCTCTCTCTTTCAGACCGTCTTGAAGTTTTCTTACGTTCTCCCACAATTTTGCTTTAATTTCCGGACGGGTTCTCAAAAGCTCCAGTCTTTTTAAACCTCCGATTACCATTGGCATCGTTAAAGATTTAGCAAAAATCTGAGAACGAAGATTGTATTTTAAAAATCGGATGATGGTTTCATCTCCAGAAAGAAAAGCTCCGAAACCTGCCATAGATTTGGCAAAAGTAGAGAAATATACATCAATCTGATCCTGGCAGCCCTGTTCTTCACCTGCTCCGGCTCCGGTTTTACCCAAAGTTCCGAAACCGTGTGCATCATCCACCAAAAGTCTGAAATTGAATTTTGATTTCAGATCACAGATTTCTTTCAGTTTCCCCTGCATTCCTCTCATCCCGAAAACCCCTTCGGTAATCACTAAAATTCCGCCTCCGTTTTCTTCTGCTACCTTAGTTGCTCTCTCTAAGTTCTTTTCTAAACTTGCTATATCGTTATGTTTGAAAGTAAAACTTTTTCCCATATGAAGACGAACTCCGTCTACAATACAAGCGTGAGAATCAGCATCATATACAATTACGTCATGTCTTGTAACCAATGCATCAATGGCGGAAACCATTCCCTGATAACCGAAATTTAATAAATAAGCGGCTTCTTTCTGAGTAAATTCTGCCAGTTCTTTTTCCAATTGTTGATGCTGCTGGGTTTCACCGGACATAGCCCTTGCGCCCATCGGATAAAACATTCCGAATTCTGCAGCTGCTTTTGCATCAGCTTCTAAAACTTCCGGATGATTACAAAGTCCTAAATAATCATTTGCACTCCAGAAAATTACATCTTTACCTTGAAATTTCATTCTTGGGCCAATTGGACCTTCCAGTTTTGGGAAAACAAAATATCCTTCAGCGTAATCGGCGAACTGTCCCAACGGACCTGGATTTTGTTTGATGCGGTCAAAAATATCTAACATTTTGTATAGTAATTTTAAGTGAAAAAGCCTTTTCTGCAGAACACAAAAGGCTTAATTTGTATCGTGGTTTATTTAAATCTATTTAATAAATTCTGTCTTGAAAACTTCATCGTAATTGTGTACGCAGTTATTTACAAACCCCTGTTCGGCCATCCATTTGTCGCTGTATACCTTAGTAATATACCTCGATCCGTGATCAGGATAAATCAGGACAATGATATCATCTTTGGTAAGTTCGTGAGACTGTGCATACTGAATCAGCGCCTGGGTTACAGCTCCGGTAGTATATCCTCCCATGATCGCTTCTTTAAGGGCTATTTCACGGGTTCTGTACGCGGACATTTCATCATTTACTCTTACAAACTCATCTACCTTGTCAAAAAGCAGGGCAGCAGGAATTAAATTTTTCCCCATTCCTTCAATCTGATAAGGATGAACATCTTCTTTGTGGATTTCTCCTGTCTCGTGGTAGCTCTTCAGGATAGAACCGTCAGCATCCACTCCGATAATCTTGATATCCGGATTTTTTTCTTTTAAGAATTTACCCGAACCGGACAATGTTCCACCCGTTCCAGTGCAGGCAAAAAGGTGGGTAACCTTGCCTTGTGTCTGCTCCCAAATTTCAGGACCTGTGGTCTGGTAGTGTGCATCAATATTCAATTCATTGAAATATTGATTGATGTAAACTGAATTTGGTGTTTCTGAAGCTATTCTTTTAGCTACTTCATAATAAGATCTGGGATCATCTGCAGCCACGTTGGCAGGACAAATGTATACCGTAGCCCCTAATGCTTTCAAATAAGCAATTTTTTCGGGCTTCGTTTTGTCGCTTACCGCCAGAATACATTTATATCCTTTGATAATACAGACCATCGCTATAGAAAATCCGGTGTTTCCTGAAGTAGTTTCTACAACTACAGAATCTTCCTTTAATAAACCTTTTTGTTCAGCATTTTCTATAATATGAAGTGCTATTCTATCTTTTGTGGAATGTCCAGGATTATATGATTCTAACTTGGCATAAACGGTTGCAGGAATATCTTTTGTAACAGTATTAAGCTTCACCATAGGAGTATTTCCTATTAGGCCAAGAATATTATCGTAAACATTACTCATTATTTGTTATTTTCAATAAAAATCTGACCGCAAAAATACAAAAAAATAAATAATTACTAAACTTTTGTTTGATTTCAAGCCAGTGATTCAGCAAAATTTATTTTCTGATTTGCAATCTTAGCTGAAGTACAATCGCAAATACTACGCCAAAATTTTTAAATTTTGTTAAAAACACTACAGAATGGTATAAAAGCCTTATTTTCGCGTAATTGATTTAATACTATGAAAAATTGGACTTTTAGGCAATGGAACACCGTTTTAGGATGGGTTATTTTCGTCATTGCATTTTTCACGTACTTGTCGACCATAGAACCCAATTTCAGTTTCTGGGACTGCGGCGAGTACATTTCCTCAGCTGTAAAACTTGAAGTAACGCATGCTCCCGGAGCTGCTTTATTCCAGATTGTGGGTGCCGTGGCAGCCATTTTTGCTTTAGGGAAAGGTGAAAATTATTCTATCGTGATCAATGCGATGTCTGCGTTGTTCAGTGCATTGACGATTTTATTTTTATTCTGGACGATTACCCATTTTGTAAGACGGCTGTTGAACAAAGATTTTGAAGAAATTACAAAACACCAGGAAATCTCCATTCTTTTTGCAGGTGCTGTAGGTGCTTTATGCTTTACTTTTTCAGATACTTTCTGGTTTTCTGCGGTAGAAGGAGAAGTATATTCCATGGCTTCCCTATTTATTGCACTTCTTGTCTGGCTGATCACCAAATGGGAAAACGAATACCTGGCGAAAGACAGCGAAAGATGGATCATCCTTATTTTCTTTGTATTGGGACTTTCTGTAGGCGTGCACATGATGGGGATGCTTGCAGTACCGGCTGTTTGCCTGGTATATTATGCAAGAAACTATAAATTTACCTGGAAAAACTTTATCTGGGCTAATGCGATCACCCTGGGAATTCTGATCATTGTTTTCAAAATTATCTTCCCGTTGATCATGACCATGTTCGGAAGACTGGAAATATTCTTCGTGAACGGACTTGGACTTCCTTTCCACTCCGGAACAATAGTAGCCTTTATTTTAATGACGGCAGCCTGTTATTTTATCATTAAATATGCAAGAAGAGCTAAGAAAAATATATATCAAACGGCTGCTTTGTCAATAGTTTTCATGATCATTGGTTTTTCATGCTGGATGGTTATTCCCATCAGAGCCAATGCGAATCCACCGATGAACCTTAACGATCCTGATACCGCCATCGGTATGCTGGATTATTATAACAGAGAGCAGTACGGTGACTGGCCTACCATTTACGGACAGAACTACACCGCCTTCCTTGATGCCAACGGAATTGAGAAAAATGAAGACGGCAGCTTCAAGACCAAAAAAACCGGTGAGATTTATGAAAAGGATGAAAAAACCGGAACCTACAGAAAAACAGGAGACCGTTTCAACTATACATTCAGTAAATCCCAGATCAGCTTAATGCCGAGAATGTTTAATGAAGATAAAGATGTCATGGCAAACTATATTTCCATGTACGGAGCTCCGGATTTTACCTTCAATTATGCCAATGAAGATGTGGCAGACAATCCACAGGCCAAGCAGATCTTTGATGAGCTGAGAGCAAAATATGAAGATAAATCCATTACGGCAGCAGATTATCTGAAAGTGAAACCCTATAACCTGATCAATGTTCAGAAGCCATCACTGGCTCAGAATATGGATTATTTCATTACCTTCCAGAATGGCTACTACTTTGTAAGATACCTGATGTGGAACTTCGTGGGAAGACAGAACGACCTTGAAGGAAATATGGAAAACACCAAAGGAAACTGGATCTCCGGAATTCCTTTTATCGATAATGCTCTGCTTGGAAACCAGGATAAAATGCCGGCTAAATTCAAGAATGAAAGTACGGTTAAATTCTTCTTTTTACCTTTAATTTTAGGACTGATCGGTTTCTTTTTCCAGCTGAACAGAGACTTTGGAAGATTCTATGCACTGCTTTCATTATTTATTTTAACCAGTGTCGGAATTATTTTCTATACCGGTGTAAAACCTTTCGAACCGAGAGAAAGAGATTATGCGATGGTGGGTTCTTTTTATGCCTTTGCAATCTGGATCGGGCTTGGCGCCGGAGCTATTTTATGGTTTATCCAGTCTAAGGTAAAATCGAACGGAGCCAATATTGCTTTAGGAGTTGTTTTATTAGGGGTACCATTTATGATGGGCTTCCAGAATTATAATGTTCACGACAGAAGCAACAGATATACAGCTTATGACTATGCTTATTCAGTATTAAAATCACTTCCTAAAAACGATATTTTGTTTGTTTACGGAGATAATGATACCTATCCGGTATGGGCTATCCAGGAAACAGAACGATTCAGAGATGATGTGAAGGTGGTTAACTTTACCCTTGCTTCAACGCCCTGGAACTTAGATCAGATTAAAAGAAAAACATATAATGCGGCAGGAATTCCGAGTGAGCTGACTCACGAGGACTACAGAGATGGAGTAAACGACCAGATCTATATGATGAAAAAAGAAGACTGGGAAGGCGTTTTCTCTATGCTGAAAGAGCAGGGAGTTCCTGACACCCAATTTGGAGCTTTCAGAAAATATCTTACACAGGATTCACTGACACTGAAAGAGGCTGTTAATTTTATCAAATTCAAATCTCCTGAAAAAGACGAGCTTCTGAAAATGTATTTCGGGGAAGAAAAATTTGAGAAATACAATATTCTTCCGGTGAACAAATTCATTCTTCCTGTCAACAAAGAAAATGCTTTAAAAGCAGGAATCATCACCCAGGCAGATCTTCCGAATGTTGTGAACCAGATTATGATCACCTATAAAGGAAATACGCTTTATAAAAACAACCTGATCATGTTGGATATGCTGGCGAATTTCGACTGGAAACGTCCAATCAACTTCTCATCAGGAGGAATTTATGACAGCGAGAATATTTTTTACCTGAACGAATATCTTCAGTTTGACGGATTCAGTTACAGGCTGGTTCCTATCCACACTGCTCCAAATGAAGACGGAGATATGGGAAGAGTAGATGTCAACTCTCTTTATAATGTTGTAAAAAACTTCAGATGGGGGAATTTTAAAGATCTGAATACTCATTTTGATGAAACTGCGACTTCAAACATTATGAGCTACAGAATGTCGGCGAGCAGAGCTGCTTCAGCACTGGCGTTAAAAGGACAGAAAGCTAAAGCTATAGAATTACTGGATCTTGCTTCGAAAGAAATCCCTGCTGAGAAATTTAATGATCCACGTTCATTAAGCTCTATGGTAACCGGATATATTATTGCAGGACAGGAGAAAAAAGGGCTGCAGTTAGCAGAAATACTGAAAAAAGGTATTTTTGAAGAATATGATTACTATCTGAGCCTTTCACCAGCTGATCAGAACTTTGCAAGAAGACAGATGAGATCCAAACCTATGGAATATTCTCTTGTAGTAGCTGCTGTTACAGATGCCTATAAAAAAATGGGCCAGAACGAAAAAGCGTATGCTTATCTTGTAAAATCTATAGAGCCGATTGATAAGAAATTCAATGTTTTCATCAAAGAGCTTCAGCAGATGGGCAAAGAAAAGGCAATGAAAGAATCTGAAAATGTTCAGAAAATCACGCCTTTCTACCAGTATTTATTTGATGTGATGGAACCTTTTGATTCTACCTATTCAAAGGAAAAAGAGGATCAGATCACTACAGCAATTATTAAAGCAACACAATAAAATATTAAAAAACGGAACTTCGGTTCCGTTTTTTTTTGTCATTGGATTCATAAATTTAAGATTATATTTGTGATACTAAAAATGCGTGATGGCTCAAAATAATAGAATCCCAATCTATGCCGTAATTTTTACGGTTGTTTTTAAACTCTTCTTTTTATTAACTCAATATATCCAGGAGGATGCTTTCATTACCTGGCGGGTAGCTCAAAATTTATTGGATTATGGAGTAATAGGTTTCAACGGAGAAACCAAAATTTCAGCTTCTACCACACATCTGTATGTTTTTGTCTCCTATTTTTTCAATTTGATCTTCGGAAAGGAATATTTTATTGAACCCCTGCTGACCTTCAATTCCATACTTTTTACCATAGGAACATTGTTTCTTGCACATCTGACGCTTAAGAATCCGTGGCATAAAGCTATTTTTATTTTTTTAATCGGAATATTGCCGCCTTCCATTAAAATTTCTATTCTTGGAATGGAATACGGGATACTTTTCTTTCTGGAAATGGCACTTCTATACTATGGTTTCAATAAAGATAAAAAATGGACGCTTATTATTTTGCCAATCTTAATTATGTTGACAAGGATCGATACTGTCATCTTTCTGGGAATAGTATTTCTTGTTGATATTTTCTGGAACAGAAAAATCAGATGGAAATATGTCTTTGGAGGCGTTTTGGGACTTTTATCCGTATTGTCTTTTAACTGGCTGTATTTTGGAGAGCTGGTGAATAATACCATTGTGGCAAAAAAACTTCTGTATGAACAGAACTTCACTTTTGTACAGCATATCACTTATTTTCTGGAGAGCTTTGGAAATTTCTGGGGAATGCTGAAACTTCCCGGAAACTTCAATCCGGTAACCATCATCATACTGATCTTTGAGCTGCTGTGCTTTATTTATCTTGTAAGACAGAAAGAAAAAAGAAATTATTTCTTATGGATGATCTTTATTTTCGGATGGGTGAAGCAAATTATTTTTATTTCTCAAAAGAGTTTATTCGACTGGTATTACTGGGTTCCGCAGCTTCTGCTTTTCGTTCCCATACTTATTTTTGTTCTGGAGCAGAAAGAGAAGAGAAATGTATGGTTATCCTTATTAATTGTATTTTATGTAGTTCCGATGCTGGCTTTCCAAACCATACATGCTATTGCGACAGGACACGGAGAGTGGAATTACCGCAGAGAGATAGGTCTGTTTTTGGATACTTTCGAAAAAGATAAAAATCAGTGGATTCTTTTGGAACCTGCAGGCTATGTACCCTATTTTTCAGGATTAAAAACCATTGATGAAGTAGGATTGGTAGACAAGCAGATCCAGACGGAAATAAAAAAAGACAAAGCCCATTACTGGATCAATACCGTAAAAAAAAGGAAGCCAAAATATCTTCTTTCCTATAAGAATTTATTTGAAGGAAATGATGCCGTATATTATCAGACCCATTACAAGCTGATGAAAGAATTCAGGATAAAAGATAATCTTAAAAGCGATAACCCTATCCTGGAAAAAATTTACCGCCTTAAGCCGTCAGGAACGGATTATAATTTATATATTAAGAATGATTAAAAGATTGAATAATTTAAAATTTAAAGATTGATGGAAAAGAAGGAAGAAGTACATTATGATACTCCCTAAAATCCTGCCACCTAATACCTATTATCTAATCCCTGAAAAATATGAAATACTGTGCTTTTCTCCGTGGTGTAAACGTAAAAGGAACCAATATGAAAATGGCCGATGTATGCCAGGTTTTTAAAGATGCCGGAATGCTGGATGTAAGCTCAGTATTGGCCTCAGGAAATATTGTGTTCTCTTCTGATAAAACTGCAGAAGATTTAAAGAAAATTTTAGAAAAAGCGATGTCTGATCATTTTTCTTATGAAGCTTTTTTATTTATAAGATCCCTGAAAGAAACGGAGGTTTTCTGGAACAGTATCCCTTTTGAAAGAAACAGCGATCTGCATAATTATGCTTTTGTAGGAAATCCCGGGGTGGAAAATGTTTTAATGAAAGAATTTGAAGCTGCTTCCAAGGCTGAAAATGAAAAAGCTGAGATCGTTGGAGAAATATTTTACTGGCAGGTTCCGAAAGGAAATACTTTAGATTCTTCTTTTGGTAAAGTTCTGGGCAAAAAAAGTCTTAAAGATCAGTTCACCAGCCGTAATATCAATACTTTTGAAAAGATTCTGAAAAAAATGAATTCATGAGAAATCCGGATATTTTTTGATTACGCTTCTTACATTTCCCACAGATTGCGCTGATGGTTTCGTATTATTTAAATAATATAATAAAATGAATAGGGTCAATAATTGTACTGTTCTCACAAAACATATAAATCTGCGAGAGACAAAAATATTTTAATTACTTACCTCTAATTTTAACAGATATCTTTTAACCCTTCAAAATTTTTATATTCCCTAAACCCTAAACCCTAAACCCTAAACCCTAAACCCTAAACCCTAAACCCTGAATCTCCACTTAAATAATTTCCGATTCTGAAACTTTATAAGTATTTTTACTGAACTTTTTAATTGAAATAAAAATGATTCAGTATTTAGATAATATCCACCACAAAGATTCAAAAAACTTTTTCCTTATTGCCGGTCCGTGCATCATTGAAGGCGAAGATATGGCGTTGAGAATAGCAGAAAAAGTAATCAGCTTAACAGACAAATACAATATTCCCTATATTTTCAAAGGTAGCTTTAAAAAAGCGAACAGAAGTCGTGTAGATTCTTTTACAACCATCGGAGAAGAAAAATCTCTGGAAATTCTTAGAAAAGTAGGAGAGACCTTTAATATTCCAACAACAACGGATATCCACGAAAACGAGCACGCTGCACTGGCTGCTCAATATGTTGATGTACTTCAGATTCCTGCGTTTTTAGTACGCCAGACCGATCTTTTGGTAGCTGCGGCAGAAACCGGGAAATGCGTAACGCTGAAAAAAGGACAGTTTCTTTCACCTGAATCCATGAAATTTGCAGTTCAGAAAATTACAGATTCCAATAACCAGAAAGTGGCTATTATTGAGCGGGGAAATTCTTTCGGATATACGGATCTGATAGTAGATTACAGAGGTATTCCTACCATGAGGCAGTATGCGCCGGTAATTTTGGATGTTACCCATTCGTTGCAGCAGCCTAACCAGAGTTCCGGTGTTACAGGCGGAAGACCGGATCTTATAGAAACGGTAGCCAAAGCAGGAATTGCTGTAGGAGCAGACGGAATCTTTATAGAGACCCATCCTACACCCGAAACCGCTTTGTCAGACGGAGCCAACATGTTAAGATTAGATTTATTAGAAGATTTGTTACAGAAATTAACAAGAATTAGAGAATCAATTTTGTAATTGTTAAAAAATCCCTATTTTTAGAAATTCTTAAAATATTTCTTTTGAAAAAACTAGTTTTACCACTAAGCCTTATGGTTCCCATGCTGATTTTCTCTCAAAACAGAAAAAAAGATACTGCGGAAAGAGTAACCGATATTGAGGAAGTCGTTTTCCAGAAAAAAGTGATCGGGAAAACAAATGACATTACCAATGTGAAAATCTCAGCTAAAGATGCAAAAGGAATTGCTACCATAGGTGGAGGAATTGAAGGTCTGCTTAAAACTCTTCCTTCCGTAAACTCCAATACCGAGCTGTCTTCACAGTATATGGTACGTGGCGGAAACTATGACGAAAACCTTATTTACATCAATGATATTGAGATCTACAGGCCTTTCCTGATCAGAAATTCACAGCAGGAAGGGATGAGTATCATCAATCCTGATATGGTTTCAACTGTCAATTTCTCTGCCGGTGGGTTTGAGCCAAAATATGGAGATAAAATGTCTTCAGCACTGAATATTTACTACCGTGAACCTGAAAAATTTGAACTTTCAGGAGAAGCAAGTTTGATTGGTGGAAGATTAACAGCCGGTTTGGCTTCAAAGAATAAAAAACTGACTGCTTTATTTTCAGGAAGATACAGAAATACCAATTTAGTTCTGAATACACTGAACGAGGATACGGATTTTAATCCTACCTACTGGGACTTCCAGTCTTATATCAATTATCATCTCAATGATAAATTCTCCATGTCTTTCATTGGATATTACTCCAAGAACGATTATGAAATGGTTCCCAAAGCCAAGAGTGTAACGTTTGGAAGCCTTCAGCAGCCGATTACTGTGAATATTGGCTATGGCGGACGGGAACAGGACATGTACAAAAATATGATGGGTACTTTTTCCCTGCACTATAAGCCTTCGGACCAATGGAAGTTTACACTGGACAGTTTTGCTTATCAGAACAGAGAAAAAGAATATTATTCTATTGCTTCAAGCTATGAGATCCAGACTTTTGATCTCGTGACAGGAGCCCCAAATCCTTCTTTTGATGGCGGCGGGCAGATAGAGCATGCGAGAAACGATCTGTTTGTAAGAACATACGGAACCCAGTTCAGAGCTAAATTTTCTCCTAATATTAATACCGATATTGAAGTCGGATTTAAATACGAAAAAGAAAATCTGAATGATAATACCAATGAATGGAAATTGGTAGACGCCGCAGGATACAGTATTCCACGTCCTATCGATGATCCCCGGACAGGTCAGTCAGGAAATCTGGAGCTGTTTTACCAGATTGCAGGGAAAAATAAAATAGAACCATCAAGGTTGTCTGCCTATGCGCAGTATTCTCAGAAATTTTACTGGGGAGCCAGCAAAGTATTCCTTAATGCCGGAGCCAGAGTTTCAAACTGGAGCTTCAATAAAGAAACCATCTTTTCGCCAAGATTCCAGTTTGCGATAAAACCGGATTGGGATACAGATATGCTCTTCAAGCTTTCCGGAGGAATCTATTATCAGTCGCCTTTCTACAAAGAGATCAAAGATCTTGACGGAAATTTCAATTCTGATATAAAATCTCAGCGTTCCATGCAGTTAATTCTTGCCAACGACTATGAGTTTTTTATGTATGACAGGCCATTTAAGCTGACCACAGAAGCTTATTATAAGAAAATGGATGATCTGATTCCTTATTATATGGATAATGTAAGAATCCGTTATTCTGGAAAGAATAATGCTTCAGGATATGCTTATGGAATTGATACCAGATTATTCGGGGAATTTGTTCCGGGTGTAGATTCATGGTTATCGGCAAGTTACGCCAGGGTATACGAAAATATTGACGGAAGAGGAAATATTCCGAGACCTACAGATCAGAGATTCAGATTTGCAATGTTCTATCAGGATTATATGCCTAAATTCCCGTCCATGCGTGTCAATCTTACCTTGGTATATGCAATGGGACTTCCGAATGGCGCACCTGTTTTTACAGATCCTTACCAGTATCAGAAAACATTGCCGGCTTATAAAAGAGTTGATTTAGGACTTTCAAAAGTATTCATCGATTCTAAAGACAAGAAAAAGCGTTATGGTTTCTGGGGTAATTTTGAAGAATTAACCTTAGGTGTTCAGGTGTTTAATGCATTTAATATTAATAATACCGTTGCCAATCAATGGATTACAGATTACAATTCAAGCGTAATGTATCCGGTTCCGGTACGTCTTACAGGGCGTTTCTTCAATGTAAAACTTGAATTCAAACTGTAGAATAGAGATTAGAAGTTAGATTTTAGAAATTAGAATTTGCTGAACAATAAAGTCTGATCAATCTGTAAAATCAGCGAGAGTAAAAAATAAAAAAGGCTTCTGAATATTCAGAAGCTTTTTCATTAAGCAGAATTTTATAACAAGTATACAGAATTTTATAACAACGGTTTGAAGGATATTTTTACCTTTGTCCTATCAATGAAAAAGATTCTTGCCATATTATTCTCTGTTTTCTACTTTGGATTCTCTTCCGGAGCAGCGTTCAGTATACATTTCTGTATGGAGGAATTTGTTTCTGTAAGCCAGAAAACCTCAGATATTTGTGGCAAATGTGGGGTAAAAGAAAAAAAAGGATGCTGTAAGACTGAAATTAAAGTTGTAAAAGTAGATGATTCTCAGAAATCTGATCTGCTGATGATCAATTTTTTGGGTCAGATCGTTCCGGATGTAATGCAGCAACAGTTTTTCTTTATCGATAAATCTTTTTCAGCTACAAAATTTACTCAGATAAGAATCAATGGGCCGCCTGAATACTGGCCGGTTCCTATCTATATTAATCATTGTCATTTTAGAATTTAAGATCCGTCTGTTGTCTGGTGTGAATCAGATGAATTACCCCTTCTTGGACAACACGGCTCGACGCATGATGCGTTCCAATTATTCTTATTAAAAATTAATTCTAAAATTTAAAACAATGAAAAAGTATATCATTACAGCAGCATTATCCCTATTCTCAATCCTTTCACTTTCTGCGCAGTCTAAAAAAGACGCTCAGGTTTCAAGACTGTATCAGAACTATATTTCCATTAAATCGGCTCTGGCTTCAGATGATGCGGATAAAACCTCAAAAGCGGCTGCAGAGTTTATCAAGACAGCTTCAGCTGTAGACTACAAACTGGTTTCTGAAGGTAACCTTAATATTTTAAGAAAAGATGCAACGCTTATTTCTGATGCACGGAATATTACAGCTCAGAGAGAAACCTTTTCCAATCTTTCTGAGAATATGATCGCTTTGACAAAAGAATTTAAAATTTCAGAAAAACCTGTTTACGTACAATATTGTCCAATGGCTGATTCCAGCTGGCTAAGTGATGAAAAACAGATCATTAATCCTTACTACGGAAAATCTATGCTTTCTTGCGGAAGTGTAAAGTCAGAAATAAATTAATTATTGTATTTAATTTTAAAACAATAAGTTACCTATCTTGAATTATAATTAAATTTAAGATAGGTGTCTTTTAAAAGTTCGGAATATTATGAAAAAAATGATCATATTTCTGGTGCTTTTGTTATCTGTTTTTACGTTCGCGCAAACAACGAAATCTTATTATACCTGCCCAATGCACCCTGAGGTAGTTTCTTCAAGACCGGGAGACTGCCCCAAATGTAAAATGACGCTGGTAAAGAAAACAGTTGTAGTAAAGCCAAAAGCTACGGTGCAGCCACAGCCCAAACCTGTACCTAAAACAGTTCAAAAAGCAACAGATGCTAAAATCAACAAATCTAAAATAAAAAAAGAGGCTAAAACCAAGACCATTCAAAAGCCAAAAATTAAAGAGAGTACAATAGATAAAGCTAAAACAAAGTCTCATGTTCAGCCGAGACCTGCTGAATCTCAGTCTGCTGCTGTTTATGCTTGCCCGATGCATCCCGAAGTCACTTCAGATAAACCTGGAAAGTGTCCGAAATGCGGAATGGAGCTGGAAAAAAAAGAAAATCACCAGCATACAGCTGTAGAAGAGCCGAAAACAGATCAATCTGTATTCAAAAGAAACTCTGAAAACGGAAAAGTTACTTTCGGTGGCAAAACAGTAAGATACGATCTGTACGTAAAAGATACGATCGTGAACTTTACAGGTAAAAGCAGGAGAGCAATTGCAGTCAACGGAAAGCTGCAGGCCCCGACCTTATACTTCACGGAAGGGGATACGGCGGAAATTTATCTTCACAATATGCTTAAAGAAAATACCGGGCTTCACTGGCACGGAGTGATTCTTCCCAATGAACATGACGGGGTTCCATACCTTACGACAAAGCCTGTAACACCGGGAGAAACTCACTTATATAAATTCAGAGTTTCTCAAAACGGAACGTATTGGTACCATTCTCATGAAGCTTTGCAGGAACAGATCGGGATGAACGGTATTCTGGTATTCAATAAAAGAGAAGGGGAGCCTAAGCCGTCTTATACCAAAGAAATCCCTGTATTATTAGGTGATTGGAGTGATGAAGACCCTATGCAGATTGCGAGAAGGCTCCATATGGCCAATACAGACTGGTATGCTATTAAGAAAAATGCAGTACAGAGTTATTGGGAAGCCATTAAATCCGGGAACTTCGGGACAAAAGCTTTGAATGAATGGAAAAGAATGGAAGCTATGGATGTGAGTGATGTTTATTATGATAAATTTCTGATCAACGGACTTCCAAGCTCTGACTATTCCAATCTGAAAGCAGGCGATAAAGTGAGACTGAGAGTCGCCAATGGCGGATCGTCCACGTATTTCTGGCTGAATTACGGAGGTGGAAAAATAAAGGTAGTAGGAAATGACGGAAATGATGTGGTTCCGGTAGAAGTTGACCGCCTCATCATCGGGGTTTCGGAAACTTATGACATTGAGGTAACCATTCCAGAAAACAAAAGTTTTGAATTCCGTTCCACATCAGAAGACAGGGTAGGATATGCTTCACTGTGGCTGGGTTCCGGCGAGAAAGTGGAAGCACCCAATCTTCCGAGGCTGATGCTTTTTGAAGGAATGAAAATGATGAACGGCATGATGGAAATGAGCGGGAATATGAAACCGATGAATATGACCATGGGCAACCAGATGATGGATATGAATGAAGTGATGTATCCCGAACTTCCCGAAAGCCAGAGGAAAATGACGATGAAACATATGAATGAAATGATGGGCGTTAAGACTAAGGAAGAAGATCATTCGAAGACCACGGGGCACGAAAATCATGCAGGAATGGAGATGAAGGAAGAAAAATCAATCAAAAGACTTTCATACAACCTCTTGAAATCTCCTGAAAAAACTATTCTTCCGGACGAAAATGTAAGAGCGCTGAAGTTTACATTAGAGGGAAATATGAACCATTATCTGTGGACTTTAGACAATAAAACGGTAACGGAAACAGATAAAATTCTGGTTAAAAAAGGGGAAATTCTGAGAATTACGATGTACAATAATTCGATGATGCGCCATCCGATGCACCTTCATGGCCATGATTTCAGACTGATCAATTCAAAAGGGGAATATTCTCCCCTGAAAAATGTGGTAGATATCATGCCGATGGAAACCAGTACCATTGAATTTGCCGCCAACCAGGATGGCGACTGGTTTTTCCACTGTCATATTTTATACCATATGATGGCCGGAATGGGAAGAATATTCAGTTACGAAAATTCAAAACCCAATCCACAGCTGCCTGACAAAAAGCTGGCCTGGAAAAATTTCCTCAAGGACAACAGAATGATGAGCTCAATGGCAATGCTGGATATTGCGAGCAATAAAGTACATGCGGAAACGATGACAATGTTCGGACCGAGATGGGCCAACCTGAATGAATTTCATTCCAATTGGGATTTTGATCATTTTGAAGGAAATGTGAAAGTAGGAAGATTCCTTGGAAAATTCCAGTGGGCGCTTCCCTATGCAGGGCTCAGAATTCAGAAGAACCATAAGATCATGGAAAGGCAGATGGCTGAAGATATGGGAATGGAATTCCACGGGAAAAAGTCGTGGTTCGGACAGCAGAAAGCTTCAAAAGACAAATATGCTTTCATGGTCGGGGTACAGTATCTTTTACCCATGCTGATTACAGCAGATGCAAGTGTAGACCATAACGGGAAAGTATTGCTGGAACTAAGCCGCGAAGATATTCCGATATCCAGAAGAATAAGAGGAAATTTCAGTCTCAATTCTGATGGAGAATTTTCAACCGGACTGAGATATATTGTGCAGAAATGGGTCTCTGTTTCAGGGAATTATGATAATGAAATGGGCTGGGGAGCCGGAATTACCCTGACTTATTAAATAAAAGGAACTCAATTTGGGTTCCTTTTTTATTTCCATATTCAAAATATAACATATTTTTGTATAAAATGAGCTAATCATGATCCACAGGATTATTCAGACAAAACCGCTTCCGTTATTCATTTTTCGTCTAACAGCCGGATTAATTTTCCTGTCAGAAGGATTACAGAAATTTATTAACCCCGAAAGTGTAGGTGCCGGAAGGTTTGCAAAAATAGGCTTTCAGAACCCTGAGTTTTGGGCATCACTGGTAGGTTCGGCGGAAATTATATGCGGAATCTTACTGCTTTTAGGCTTTATTTCCAGATTAGCTGCTCTTCCTTTATTAATTATTATGATAGTGGCTTTTATTACAACAAAAATTCCAACTTTTCTGGATAAGGGCTTTTGGGTTTTTGCCCACGAATACAGAACAGATTTTGCAATGACAATGCTTTTGATATTTTTACTGTATTTTGGAAGTGGTAATTTTTCAATAGATAAAAATTTGATAAGCCGTGAACAGAAATAATGAACTGAAGATACTTGCCCGTGTTTTTACCACTTTGGGAGTGACGGCATTCGGCGGTCCGGCGGCCCATATAGCCATGATGCAGCAGGAAGTGGTCGCTAAACGAAAGTGGATGAGTGAAGAACATTTCCTGGATCTGATGGGAGCTACAAATCTTATTCCGGGCCCCAACAGTACCGAAATGGCAATGCATATAGGGCAGGACAGAGCGGGCTGGAGAGGTTTGATTGTGGCAGGAGTATGCTTTATATTTCCGGCAGTCATGATAACGTTATTTTTTGCATGGCTTTATAAAGAATACGGACAGCTTCCTGAGGTTCAGCCATTTATTTATGGGATTAAACCAGCTATTATTTCAATTATTCTGATCGCTATTTTACCGCTGGCAAAAAAATCATTAAAAAATATACAGCTCGGAATCATTGGTGCCACGGTACTGGTGTTGGCTTTAGTGGGCGTCAATGAAATATTGCTGTTATTTGGTGCCGGACTATTAGCTATGGCTTTATCATGGTTTTCAAACAGGAAAACAATCAATTCTTTTTTACCTCTGGGGATATTACAGGTTTCAGATGTCAATTTATTTTCAGCGGCCAATGTGAGTCTGTTTCTTACATTTCTTAAAATAGGATCTATTTTATACGGAAGCGGGTATGTATTATTTGCTTTTTTGGATGCTGAACTGGTAGAAAAAGGGTTGTTGACAAGGCAGCAGCTCATAGATGCTATCGCTGTGGGACAGTTTACACCGGGACCAGTATTTTCTTCAGTTGCCTTTATTGGGTATCAGATCAACGGCTGGTCGGGAGCGGCAGTTTCTACAGTAGGTATTTTTTTACCGTCATTCATATTGGTAGCATTATTAAATCCTATTGTAAAAATGATGCGGAATTCAAGTCTTTTTTCCAAATTCCTGGATGCCGTAAATATAGCATCTGTAGCGATCATTGTTTCCGTTTGCTATGTGATGGCAAAAGAAAGCATCAGCGACTGGCGGGCAGTTCTTATAGCTGTATTATGTCTGATACTAAGTTTCAGCTTCAAAAAAATCAATAGTGTATGGATTGTTTTATTGGGATCGTCTCTGGGATATGTATTGAATTTGCTGTAATTCAATTTTCGAATCTTCCAATAATTGATATTAACCTGATACATCAGGCTTACATTTCCAGCCTGATAATCTTTTCTGCCAGTTTTTGATTGGTGACATCCGGTATCAGCCGCATAAAGAAATTACGCAGAGTATTTCCCTTTTCCCACTGCGAAATCCTTCCGATCTTCCAGCTGGTATTAACGATATAGTCTACCTTTTTCCTTCTGATCTTTTGAAATTCTTCAAAAACAGCATTAAAATCCTTGTTGTTTTCCAGTAATCTTCCGATGATATAGGCATCTTCAATAGCCTGGCAGGCTCCTTGTCCCATATTCGGAGTGGTTGCATGGGCAGCATCTCCGATTAGGCACAGATTTTCAGAATACCATAATGGAATAGGAGACAGGTCTGCAATATCGTTGAGAATGATGTTCTCCTCTGAAGTTGCTTCCATAATATCTGAAACAAGAGGATGAAATTCTTTAAAATTTTCAGGAAGACCGAAATAACGCTTATGATTCTTTTCATTGATTAAAGCATACCAGTATACCTTTTTATCGGAAATCTTCACAAAACCGAAGCGTTTTCCTTTTCCCCACAATTCAACAGCCTCCTGATCAAACTGTTCCGGTAAATCAAATGTTACCAGCCCGCGCCAGCATTTCTGTCCGGCATTCCGGATAGTTCCGGTATTCAAAATCTGATTTCGAACCCTGGATTTTATACCGTCTGCCCCAAAAATGATTGTACTTTCCGTTTGTTCTCCATTGTCAAAATATAAAGAATAGTTTTCATTCTTTTCGATCTTATGTAAAGAATGATTAAGTTTCATATATTCATTACCGATATTTTCAGCCAGTATTTTCTGAAGTTCAGCTCTGTGAATAGCCACATTGCAGGATTTATATTTTTTTTCAAGCGCGGGAATGCTGGTTTTTGTAATGGGTTTTAAAGATTCATCGGTTATGGAAATTCCATGAACTTTATTTCCTGCATTCTCTATTTTTTCTTTTAGCCCTAATCTGTCAAAGATTTGCATGGCATTAACAGCCATCATAATTCCGGCTCCCACAGGTTTTATTTCCGGTGCCGCTTCGAAGATGGTAAAATCATAGGATTGCTGCTTCAGGATATTTCCCAAAGCCAGTCCGCCGATTCCGGCTCCAATGATTGAAATAGTGTTCATCAGAATAGGATTTTATTTTTTTAAAGACTTAAAATATAATTTTCAGATACTTTTTTAAATCCGTATTTATTGAAAAAATGATGGGCTCCCGTATTACTGCTCCCGCTTTCCAGCATCATAAAGCTGATATTCCAGTTTTTGGATTCTTCTACAGCTTTTTCCAACAGTGTACTTCCGAGGAACTGACCTCTGAGTGACTGATCTAAAAGCATATCTTCCAGAACTGCATAATTTTTAAATCCGCGAATAATATTGAAAATCAGCATTCCGATGATTTTCCCTTCCTCATTTTCAGCAATCAGGATATTTAATTTTGACGTATGGTCAGCATCAAAACCCGAATTAAACTGATGGGTCAATATTGCTTTAAGATCCGGATTCCAATGATTGGAATCTAAAGCTCTCCCTGAAATTATTTCTCCGTGAGAGATATAGGAATCTGTTTTATGGTCAATAAAGAAATCAACCAGTTCTTCCGTCCGTTTAGTATCCGTAAGCCATTTCGTGGTGTAATTCATTTTTATTTTAAATTTTTCAGTTCGTTCAGCAACTGACTCTGTTTATTGATGAAATGTTCCAGACTGTCTGTTTTCAGAGGATGTGCCTTCTGATATTTTTCAATTTCGGGAAGTGTTTTTCTGATTTTGAAAGCCACATAATAGCTATAAATAGTTTGGCTATTCCTGTTGATTTGTAAGGTAAGTTTTTTTAGCTTTTGCGTTTTCAAATAGTATTTATCCGAACTTTCTTTTACTAAATTAATGATTTGTTTTCTTAAAACAGAATCATTAATACTGTTTGCTCCATATTCAGCGTCAGAATAATATTCATCATTTTTGCGGAGTATATCGTTATATAGGTCTTTAACTTTACGGCTATCTTCCTGTAATAAAGTGATTTTTTTGTCTAGCCTTTTTAGCCTTTCATCATTTTTGATTTGCTCATAATAAATAGCATCAAGCATATTTTGTCCTTTAATATACCTTGTTGAGGACAGTTTGGAATCTGCATTGTCAACAGCATTTTCTACAGCTGGAGTATTCTCAGGCTTATTTTCTTTACAGGAAAGTATTGATAAGGCGATTGCAGAAGCAAAAAGTATTTTTTTCATAAGTTTTTAGATTGGTGTTATTCCTTATTAGTTGAAGATACTTCAAAAAATGTTACATCGTATACATAACCGAATGCAAATCAAAATTTTTATTTTTAAAATTTAAAGTGATCTTGAAATTTCCTAAGCCTGTATCTCCTTGAATTTCCAGTATATCATTTCGTATTTCCTTAAAAGAAGTATTAAATTGTAGAGAAACGTAAGGGAAGTTTTCGGGACTATGGATTAATTGTAAAATGGGCTTATTGAAAGGTATAATAAAGATCTCATGATTTAAAAAAACGATTTCTGCCTTATAATAGGTAAGTTTTGCCCCTATTTTTGAATAACTTTCAATACTCGTTTCAATATTTTTGATTGAAGTATAGTTTCTGCCTTTTATAGTTTTGAAAAAGAGTATATGCCTATTCTTATGATAAAAATAGAGTAGGACATTAATAAAGATAAAAAATAAAATGATTCCTCCGATCAAAAAACACACATCAGTATTCATAATACAAAAATAAAAAACGGAGCCTGAAAACAGACTCCGCATACATTTTTTACGCTAAAAATTATTTACCTAAATAAGATTTAAGGATCTTGCTTCTGGTATTATGTTTTAGTCTCTTAATTGCTTTTTCTTTAATCTGACGTACTCTCTCTCTTGTAAGATCGAAAGTTTCACCAATTTCCTCTAAAGTCATAGGATGCTTCCCGTTCAGCCCGAAGTACAGTCTTACTAAGTCAGCCTCTCTTGGTGTCAAAGTATTCAATGCTCTTTCGATTTCAATCTGAAGAGATTCAAGCATCAGATCTTTGTCCGGGCTTGGAGATTCTCCTGAACGCAATACATCATAAAGATTAGAATCTTCACCTTCTACTAAAGGCGCATCCATAGACAGGTGTCTTCCGGAGTTTTTCATAGATTCTTTAATATCTTCCTCGCTCATATCAAGAACTTCAGCCAGCTCTTCCGGAGAAGGTGGTCTTTCATTTTCCTGTTCAAGGTGAGCGTATGCCTTATTAATTTTGTTGATGGAGCCGATTTTATTCAACGGAAGCCTTACAATTCTTGACTGTTCAGCTAGAGCCTGTAAAATTGACTGACGAATCCACCATACCGCATAAGAGATAAATTTGAAACCTCTAGTTTCATCGTACCTTTTTGCTGCTTTCATCAGTCCTAAGTTACCTTCATTAATTAAATCGGGTAAAGAAAGACCTTGATTTTGGTACTGTTTAGATACGGAAACTACGAAACGAAGGTTGGCTTTGATTAATTTCTCAAGTGCTGCTCTGTCGCCTGCACGTATTCTTTGTGCCAGTTCTACTTCTTCGTCCGCAGTGATCAGTTCCACTTTACCAATTTCCTGCAAATACTTGTCTAATGAAGCAGTTTCCCTGTTGGTTACCTGCTTAGTGATTTTTAATTGTCTCATCTATTTTTATCCTCAAAAAAGAGTTACTATATATTATACGTATGAAGTGATATAAAGGTTACACCAGTTTTAATTATTTTTTAATTTTGAGGCAGACATCAGATATCACACATGAGATTTTCAGATAGGGCAGTCAAAATTTAAGCTTAAATTCTTCCATCTTCTGACTTTCTTCATTAACAAAAAAGCGGAACCGAAGTCCCGCTTATATTGATTAGATTAAAGGTCATCAACTGCTAAAACAGATCATTCAACAGTTTTGCCAGTCTCAGCCCTCCGTAAAGAAGCTGTCTTTCAAGTGTCTCATTGAATTTATACTGATAATCGTACGATAATTTTGAATCGTTTGGAGTTTGTGCGTAGATTTTGTTTGCTATTTTATGAGAATCATACATCCAGTCCTCTACAGTTCCGGCCTGGATCTGTTTTACTTCTTCTTTAGATTTGATGTCTAAAAGGCTGGCATATTCCGTATAGCTGTATTTCTGTGAATCTACCAGCTTTCCGTCCCATACCGAGTGAAGATTGGTTTTGTCTCCGAAATAGGTTACATTGATTTTGTTTCCTCCAAGATCCGCGGCTCTTCCTACGTGAAGAGGCTGGGAAAGGTCTCCCATAATATGGATAAGGAATATCAGGGCAATTTTCCTGTCTTTTTCAGAAGTTTTTTCATCTTTGATCTGGCTGGATAAAGTGTTTATCTGGGTATAAAGACTTGGACCTGCCTGCATTTTCAGGTTTTGGCCAAAAGCTTTAAAATCTACCTGAGGATCAATATTTACATAATGCCATGCTGAAGCCTGCTTCCAAACCCCGGTGGTATCAGATTTGATGAAGTCCGGCCAGTTTGCCCAATAGGCAAGACGTTCTTTACCCATTATTTTTCTTATTTCTCTTTTTGCTTTGCCCGACAGATGATTTTCTGCGATCTCTGCAATGACGCGGTGCCCTGTAAGCCCCCATGCATAGGAATAAAGCGAAGATGAAATGAATGCTAAAATCAGAATTTTAGAATAAATACTTTTCATTATAAATAACATTTTACAAGCTGCAAAGATACGTTCCGGTTTCCGAACCTGTATCAATTATCATCATTTTCTTGTTTCAAAAAATGTTAATAAAAATTAATCTAAATAAAGAAATGAAGGATAAAATCCTAAACAGTATTTGAAATGTTGACAAAATAGACATAAAAGTCTGTTTATCAGCTGATAAATTTAATTTCAAATCTGCAATCTAAAATAGAGAAAAACTGATATTACCGTATTTTTACTGAATTTATCATGGAATATTCCTTTTAATGTCAATAAATTAGTATTTTTAAAATAAAATTATAGCTGAATTATTTTTTCAAACTTATGAGATATATTATCTTTACAAGTCATAATCACAGGAAACACTATGTATGAGAATAATATTGTAGACATGTATTACAATAAACTGCAGACCGACTTCAAAGCTGAAGCCGTAGCGGTAAATCTTTTGAAATACCAGCGTGCGGTAAGCAATATATTTATAGAACGGATAGGAATCAATGACCGTGCTTACCTTAAGGATATCAAAAGTATATCGAGCAGTTATTTGGGATTTGACGAGGAAGTATTCACCATAGAAACCTATAGAGAAAGCATCTATGACTATCTTCCGGAAGGGCTTTTTCATCCGCCGTCTCTGGGAGCTTCCCGAAAAAATGTGGATACTGTAGTGCGTGAAATCCGTAAGCAGAAAAAAGTAGAGGAGGACGCCCGGAAGTTTTTCCGTCCTTTTGAGCTGGAAGTTTTTTTCACGGAAATAAGCTCCCTGCTTAAGGAAACTGAATTTGATATTTCAAGCAGTACAGACAGCCTTTTGGACACGGTGAGTGAGCTCTGGCCACTCATAAAAATGCTTGATAAGCAGAATGCTTATATTTTTATCTATATTTTACCCTTTTTTCATCAGATCAGAGGCGATAAAAGATGGTTTGAAAGATGCATGACCGCTTTTCTTCAGGTACCGGTGGAAGTTACTTTTGCCCCGAATATTATTGACAGGATAGAACGAAATGACGATTCCATGCTGTTGGGGAATTCCAAACTTGGGGTTACCTATATTCCCAGCGGAAAACATATGGACGGACAGAGGAACTGGGTAGTGAATATAGGGCCGATTCCTTATACAGAAATGAAAAAGTATATTTCCGGAAGCCCGTTCAGAAATATTCTGCAGGCTTTATATGATTATTTTCTTCCGGTAACGGTAGACGTGGAGGAAAATTTTATTACTGAGAAAGAAGAATATTCGTTCAGTCTTGAAGACGATGAAAGAAATGCCAGCCGTCTCGGATACTCTACATTTCTCTAAAATAATTTATTATATTTACAACTACCAACAAAGTATAAATTTGAAAAGAAACTAATGGAAATTTCTTCAGTAAAAGGTATTTTTTTAAGGTATATTCTAATGCCTTTAATCGCGGTGATTTTGATGATCATTCTGGGTATTATCAGAAGAAACAAACCTGCGATAAAAATTAAAGTAATTATTATATATGTTCTTCTGTGCAGTTTATGTCTGGCGCTGCCGGGGATTTTTGGCTTCGCAGGAAACCTTTTTAATCCTTACTGGTACCTTATTGCACAGGTTATTTATCTTATTTTTGGTATTATTCATGTTAATTTACTGCATAAATATTTCAGAAAGCATATTGATTCCTTAGCAATGAGTATTTTGTTTGAATCTATACTTTCATTAACGTGCATTGCTTTTGGAGGATATTTATTTACACTGATCTTTAACTGGATAAGCAAGGGGGCAGGCTATGCCGTAATGGCTGCTACAAGTATGCTGATTTTTGTTGTTCCAATGGTATTTTATTACTGTTACGTTCAGTTTATAAGCATTCCTTTTGATATCTATAAAACATGGAGATATTCTCCTGACCAGAAGCTGCCGGATTTTGAGGGAGCCGATTTTGACAGATTAATGGTATTAAATGTTGAACTGAGCAAAAACCTTGAAGACTCAAACAGATTCAGGATTAAAGCCAAAACACTGCCTACCGGAGTTACTTTTGGGGATTGGTTCTACAGGGTAGTGGACGATTACAATCATAAGAATCCAAATTCTATCATTCATCTTTCGGATACAGAAAAAGAGCCTTATTACTGGATTTTTTACACCAAAAAATCGTTTTTCAGCTTTAGAAAATATATTGATTTCGACCAGGATATCTCTACGAACAATATTTCAGAAAATGAAGTAGTGATCTGCAAAAGAGTCATCCAGCATGAGGAAGAAGGAGTATTGAAAAAATCATAATCACAGAAAATTTAAAAAGTATTAACTATGATACAGCCTATTAAGCATTTTGCGATCAATTGGGTAGATGGGATGAAAGTTTCCCAGAGACACCTTAATGATCAGGATAATTTTTTAATTGACACAATAAGAGATTCCAGCTCGCTGGGAATCAACACATATAATTATGGACTTTTGCCTATTTCCAATGAATTTACGGACAAAACAATATTTGATGTTCATAATACCGCTACCAATGATGTGCAGCTTGTTATCAAAAGATGCAGCGCTGTTACCATGGCAGGTTACCGTATTGATTTGAGTGACAGAAGAGTAAGTGTAAAATCACTGGCGAAATCTATGAGCGAGGAGCAGGCAGACGGTGAGTACTACATCCTGATCTCTGTGAATCCTTTTGATAAGGTACCTTTTGGAGATATTGACCCGGAAGAAATTCCGCCCCGTCATCCCAATGCACAGCCGAATCATCACATTGAACTTCTTCCAGTCACTTCACTGAACAGCAGTTATTCCGGAGGAAACTATCTTATTATCGGAAAAGTAGATTTAAAAGCGAATATAGCACAGGTAGATTCCAATTTTATTCCGCCGTGTACTTCTATCCAGAGCCATCCGGCTTTGATAGATTACTACAGCAGCTATGCAAAATCAATAGGAAATCTTCAGCAGTATGCTTTTAAGATCATTCAGAAAGCATCTCACAAAAACCAGAATACAGCATTGGCACAGAACGTTAAATTTTTGTGTACAACCATGGTGAATACTTTTGGAGATATGTATTTCCAGTTCAGAAACATTATTCCGTGGCAGCCGCCTGTATTTTTGATCGAGTCATTTGCAAAATTGGCCCTTCATCTTTACAATTCAACGCAGCTTCTGGTTCCTGCAGAACTGGAAGAAATGCTGAACTACAGCCTGGAGTGGAGTGAAATTGCTCCGCATACCTTGTTAAACCAGCTTTCTATCGTAGCAGAAACCAATTATGACCATCATAATTGCGGAGAGCCGTTATTGTATATCCAGCAGATGTTACGCAGCCTGGAAATTATTTTCTCTAAATTAAGCGAGCTGGACTATATCGGTCAGCGAAAAGAAAATATCATTGTTAACGAACAGGAAGTTTCTTCAAATACCAACCCGAAAAGAGGCTGGAGTGTTTTAGATTAATAAAAGCAGTTATAATAGTATAAAGTCCTGATTACTTCAGGACTTTTTGTTTGAAAAAAATTACAAATTTTTCTCACACCTTGCTGTTTTTTCGACAAGGATGTGTTAAAATCAGAATAAATAAAGAATATATATAATTTAATTGTACTTTAGATTAAATTTTTATAAAATGATTATATATTTAAAATCAAAAAACATCATCTTATTTATGATGGTATGGTTTCCTTTTTTTATATGTGCTCAAAACTTATCTAAGGATCAAGTAATGACAGATAAAGAAATACGAAGTGAATGTGAAAAAAATCTTCCAAAAATGTGGAAAGAATTACAAATAATAGAACAAGATAATGTTCCAATTGTTTTTTTATCGGAAATGCGTGGGCCGGGACGTGCAAAGGGCGATGTTATGGAATTAAATCCGAATTTTTTTATTAAGAAAAATTTAGAATATCCCGAAGATAGATTATTAATCGTTGTTGTACATGAATATGGACATATATTGTTCAACCGAATAAAAGGTGACAAGCTTGAAAGCTTATCTCCGTTTGAAAAAAAAGTTGAAAATGAATACCAGGCGTTTAAGTATTCTGTAGAATGGGCTTCTGAATATGCGAAAAACGGAGATAAGGGTCCACTGAAACAGGTTATTACAAATTTGAAGTCTAGAGCAGCATCTAAAAGTAAAAGCGATGATCCTCATCCTCCTGCAATTAAAAGACTTATGGCAGAACCTTTATGGAGTAAAGCACGAGAAATGTTAATGTCAAAATAGTCTTCAAATTAAATCGTACATTCTTCCTGGCTTGAGAGGAATCGATTTAATTTTTTATTTCATTTCTCAGTTTAAACAATTCATAATGATGAAACAAAAATTAATTCTGTAATGGTGACCCGAGCGGAGGGAAAATTATCGAAACAATATTATTTCTTCACCAGTATTATCTCTGTAGCTTTTCTACTGAGTATTTCTTTAGAATCTCCAATCTCTATGGACATTGATTTATCAAAATCCTCGATTTTAACGATTTTTATTTTTGTATTCAGAAGTAATTTTCTATCATTTAAATAACTTAAAAAGCCATCATCTGAAAGCGTAACTGAAGCAAATATTACGGTTTCTCCCACAGTGCAGTCGCTTAATTTTTGCAGATCCTGTGCGATAATGTTTCCGTCTTTATCCGGAATAGGCTCTCCGTGCGGATCAAACTTAGGATGATCAAGAATTTCGTCCATTTTATCGAAAAAGATCTGCGAATGGACATGCTCAAGCTGTTCTGCGATCTCGTGAACATTTTCCCAGCCGAAATTCATCTTTTTTACCAGAAACATTTCGGTAAGCCTGTGTTTGCGGACTACCAGTGCAGCTTCCCGTTTGCCATTTTCTGTAACGACCAGCGGTTTGTATGTTTCATATACCACCCATTTTTTGTCGGCAAACTTCTTCATCATGTTATTGACGCTCGGCATTTTTACGTTTAAAAACTTGCTGAGCTCATTAATTGTTACTTTCCCTTCATGGTCAACTAAATGAAACAAAGCCTTCAGATAATTTTCTTCTGTTAATGTTGTTCTCAAAATGTTAGATGATTTTCACTACAAATCTAACAAAATATTATGTAAAATAGGGTCTTGTTATTTTAACTTTTTTTAATTTTACTCTATGAAATTTTCTTTTAAAAACGATTATTCCGAGGGATGTCACCCGAATATTCTACAGGCACTTTTAAAATCTAACTTTGAACAGCAGGCCGGATACGGTGAAGATGAGTATTCTCTGCAGGCAAAAAAACTGATCAAGGAAAAAATTAATAATCAGGATTCAGAGGTTTATCTGGTTTCCGGCGGAACACAGGCTAACCTGATTGTAATTTCTTCAATTCTAAGACCATACCAATGTGCAATATCTGCAGCGCCGGGCCATATTCTGAATAATGAGACAGGAGCTATTGAAGCCACAGGCCACAAAGTTTTGAGCATTGATACAGCAGACGGGAAGCTTAGACCTTCAGACATTATTCCGGTGCTGGAAAGCCACAGCAATATTCCGCATCAGGTTATGCCAAAATTGGTGTATATATCTAATTCTACGGAACTGGGAACGATTTATCTGGCTGAAGAGCTGGAAGAGCTTTCGGATTTTTGCCGTCAGAACGGGCTGTATCTGTTTATGGATGGCGCCAGATTGGGGCATGGTCTTACTGCTGAGATCAGTGATCTTACCCTGGAAAGGGTAGCAGAACTAACGGATATTTTTTATTTGGGCGGAACAAAGAACGGGGCACTGATAGGAGAGGCCATTGTCATTAATAACAAGATTTTACAGCCGGATTTTGCCTTCAATATCAAGCAGAAAGGAGCGCTGCTGGCCAAAGGGCGTCTTCTGGGGATCCAGTTTATGGAACTGATGAAAGACGATCTGTATTTTGATCTGGCAAGACATGCCAACCAGCAGGCAATGAAGATTAAAAATGCACTGAAAGAAAGGGGAGTAAAGTTTCTTGCTGATACCTATACAAATCAGATATTCCCTGTCATCAGTAATGATCTTATTAAAATCCTGTCAGAACATTTTGAATTTTTTGTCTGGAAAAAAGTAGATGAAAACTTTTCTGCCATCCGCCTTATTACTTCCTGGAATACGGGTAATGAAGCGGTAGAAGGTTTTATAGATATTATTAAAAAAGAGCTTTAGCAAAATAAAAGGTGGCTGAGAATTTCAAAGCCACCTTTTTCAATATTGGAAAATAATTATTGTTATATCTTATTTTAAAGCCTTTGAAACTACTTTGCAGTCAGCAGTTTCCAGCTTTTGCCCGTCTTTATAGCTGATTTTTTTCTCGTCAGCATACTTAGACTGTCCGTCTTCCTCTTTATGATCCCCGATTCCTTCTGTTAAAGTATTGTCTTTCTGAATAAAGAAAATATCTCTTTTGCTTTTTGTTCCCTCAGACTGAAACTCATAGGTTAGCTTCAGGGTATCTCCTGATTTAAAACCCGTTACATCTCCTTTAGAACTGTCTTTTTCATGGTTTTTATAGGCTAATTTCCCGGTGATAGTCCCCAGGTTATCATCAATAGAGGCAAAAACACTGTCTTTTCCTGTAACACCAATATAGCAGAATGATTTTGGGCCGAGTGTATCTACCACAGGCTCAATGACAGCTGCTGTATCAGTTTCAGCTTTTGGAGCCGGTGTTTCTGTTTTTTTATTACAATTCATCAAAAAAACCGATACTGAACCCAGTAAGATTAATTTTTTCATACCTAATGTTGTTATATTAAACTCTAATTTCAATGTACTAAATTAATAATAGTATTTATATATGAAAGAAAATTAATTATAAATATTAGTGTTTTATCTGTTGTTGATTAAAAAATAAACCATTAAGGAAGAATTAAAAGAATAAAGTAAGATTGGTCGTTCTGACTTTTTAAACTTTCAAAACTCCTCTAAAGCCTCTTGCTGCATAATAAGAATCTGCTCCGTTGTGATACATGAAAACGGTATTATAGCGTCGGTCACAGAAAATAGCTCCGCCCAGTTCCCGGATATTTGCCGGAGTTTTTACCCAGCTGGAAGTTTTCAGATCAAACTTTCCGAGGTCCTGCAGTTGTCTGTATTGCTCTTCTGTTAATAATTCAATGCCCATTTCAGCCGCTTTATCAATAACGTTATTTTCAGGTTTGTTGGCTTTACGGGATTCCCAGGCCTGGTAATCGTAGCACAGGCTTCTGCGTTTTGGACTTTCAGGGGAACAGTCGAAAAAGATATATTCGTCTGTTTTTTTATCGTAGGCTACCACATCGGGCTCTCCTTCCGTTTCTTCCATTTCGTTCAGTGACCAGAGCTTTTCCGGGGCTGCTTCCAGTTTCGGCTGGATCTTTTCCCAGCTCAGGTCTTTATGACGATTCATGTTCTTCTCAAAACGGGTTTTCAGTGTCTTTAAAAGCGATGCACTCTGTTCGGCTGTCAGTTTCTTTTTGCTCATATCGTTTTTTGTAAATATTTGGTTTTAAAAATAATAGTTTCTACTGTCCATTTATATTAACCCCTGCCATTTTCCTGTCTGAAGGTCTGAAATACCAGGAAATAATAACTAAAGCCAGCAATAAAAGAGCCGGAAAAGTTCTTCCAAAAGTATCCCCCACAATGATATGGGAACTCAGTGCTCCGGACATTACAAAGAAAAATCCGGCATAGGCCCATTCTTTAAGCAGAGGACGTTTGGGGATCAGCACAGCAATAACACCCAGGAGTTTCCACACTCCGATTATCATCATCAGGTAAGCGGGATAACCAAGATTGGTAAAGTTTTTAAGCTCGTCCTCATTTTTCATAAGCTGTACAATGGCTGTAGATACCATTCCCAATGCCATCCAGATCGTAAAGATCCAGTAGATGATTCTGTTTCTTTTTTGAGATTTGTTCTGTGTTTCCATAAAATAGTTTTTTAATGTTAATCGTTTAATCCTATTCCGTCCATTATTTGTGGGATGCATTTTTCAATACGGGCTTCACGGGTTTTGGACTGTTTGGCAGAGGAAAAGTGGAGCAGGTAGGCTCTTTGTCTTCCCGGAGTCAGTGCTTTGAAAGCTTCCTGTAAAGCCGGGTTCTGATCCAGTTTATTCCGAAATTCTTCGGCCATTTCAAACTCTTTTGTTTTCTTCATTTCCACTTTAGCACCAGATTCTTCAATTTCCACTGCTTCAAACATATAGCTTCGGAGAACCTGCTCCAGATCATTGATCTGTGCTGCATCCGTAAAACGGATCTGTCTTGCCGCCTGTACGTTTTTAGACTGCTGGATCAAAATATGATCGGGGTCCTTCATCAAAGCACCTTTAAAGAAAAGCAAGGCACAGTATTCTTTAAAACCATGGATCAGGAAAATATTTTTCCCTTCGTAGGTATAGCAGGGACAGCCCCATTTTAAATCTTCTGTAAGCTCTGTGCTGAGGGCAATGGTTCTTAATTTTTCAAATTCTTCCTGCCATTGGTCGGCATTCTCGAAGAAAAAATTAACTTTTGGATTCATGTGTTTTGGGTTTCTTGGGTTTGAGGGTATTAGAGTGGGAGAGTACTAGTGTTCAAGGTTTAAAGTTTAATGTTGTTGTCCATTCACTGATAATTGACGATTCGCTTGCAAAGCAAAATTCATTATGAGATTGATGTTCACAAATTAAACTCTGGCGTGCATTGTCTCTTAGTTTATTATCTCATCTTATTTTAACAACTCCTGCAAACGGTTGTGAGCCATATTAAGTCCCTGTGCGAAAGGCAGTTTCAGCATCTGGTCTCGGAAATCAACAGATTTATAAATGGTATGGATGGTAATCTTGCTGGTGCTGTCTGTGAGCTTTTCAAATTCTAAAAATTCAATCTGAACAGGAAATGGCGTATTTTCCATCTGGAAAGTTCTTATAATTTTTTCATTTTGAACAGTATCATGAATGGTTCCGTTGGCACTAAAAACCACATCACCCTGTGGGTTTGATGTTTCGAAACGGTAACTTCCATGTTGCTTATTTTCAAATTTGGTTACTTTGGTTCCCATCCATTGCTCGAAAAGTTCAGCTTCAGTATACGCTTTGAAAAGCAGTTCCACAGGAAGATCAAATTCCCTGATGATGAATATTTCCTGCTTGCCGTCTTCGGCGTGAATTTTTGTTTTTAATTCCATGATTTTGAGGGTTTGGGTTAGAGGGTTTGAAGGTTTGAGAGTATTAGAGTGGGAGAGTTTTCTTGAGTTGGAGGTTTGAGTGTTTCTAGAGTATAAAATGATTACTCACTGCCTATTACTTGTTATTCATGTTTTGGAAGGCTTTCATCACAGTTTCCAGCTTATTGAATTTTTCGTCCCACATCTGGCGGAAAGGTTCTATAAAATCGGCTATTTCTTTCATTTTATTGGGATTAAGGTGATAGATAATTTCACGGCCGTTCTGTTCAGATCTCAGCAGTTCACATTCGGTAAGGATCTGAAGGTGTTTGGAAACGGTAGGTCTGGCGGTGTCGAAATTGGAAGCGATAGCACCGGCGGTCATAGACTGCGCTGCCACCAGCATCAGGATAGATCTTCTGGTAGGGTCGGCTATCGCCTGGAATACATCTCTTCTTAAATTCATTGTGTAGTTATTTGACTACAAATTTAAATGAAGTTATTTGACTACACAAGTTTTTTTGTGGAAAATTTTAACAATTGATATTTGTCTGTATATTTAAGGCTTATTTAGGCTGTACTAATATTATTTCCTCCGTAGATTTTAATTAGATTATGGTAGAATGATAAAAATCTGCCAGATCTGCCAGATCTGCGAGAGATATAAGCTTATTGTCCCCTTACATTTAAGAAACAGAAAATACATTAAAAGTAATCTCACTGATTTTTAATTTCCCGCAGATTTTAGAATCAAGCATAAAAAAAATCTGCAATATCTGCCGAATCTGCGAGAGATATAAACTTATTATCCTTACATATGGAATACATTAAACTTATGCCCATCAGGATCTGCGAAGACAAAACCATAATAATGATCTCCGAAGCTTTCAGGTTCCGAAACAATACTACCGCCGGCTTTCACGACTTCCTGGACCCACAGATCTGCCTGTTCTATGCTTTCAGCTGACAGGGTAAATATGATTTCGTTGGGACTCTGTGCATTGCTGAATTGTACATTTTTCACATTGGCTTCCAGTATTTCTTTAAGGAAAAAGTGAATGATAAATTCATTTTCACCGAAAAAAAAGCTGACAAGTTCATTAGATGATTTAGGACTATTAGGCCTGAATCCGAGTTCTGTATAGAACTTTTGGGTACGTTCAAGGCTGATTACTCCCAGGTTGGCCCAGATCATTTTAGGTTTCATAATATTTTACTTTTGGTTAGAATAAAGGTATTGGTTTTTATTGCCACTGAAATTGTCATGAGACAAGAATTTATACTGATGATCAATTTAACATAATATAAAGATAAAATCAGCCAATCAGTAAATGAATGAGTGGAATGATTATATAGAAGATAAATGATTCAGAAGCAAATACAGAGATTATGCGTGTTGGAAAAAAAATTATTGAAAAATAACAGAGTAACAGATTTATGGAGAACTGTTCGAACATTATTTTATGACCATGAGCTGCTGTACAGCCAGTATTTTTTCAAAGATTAATTTTTATGCCGTATAAGGCATGCTCAGCAGATGAGGAAGAATTTAAACGGCTTATAGAAGAAATAAAATCTAAGAGTGTACAGAAAATACGATGAAGTTTGTTTTGACGAACGGACAGGTTGATGAATAAGAAACGTTTTTAGAATCCGCTATAAGATATTAGGCAGGGAAATTTTGAAAATAACAGAATCTGAAGGGGTTATACTTCTGTTCTGTTGATATATTATTTATCCTATAATTTATATTATGTTAAATTATTCATGATAGCATATCTATGAGTAGCAATAAACATCTGTTTTTTCTCTTCAGATAATTTTAGATATCATTTGTCCTAATATTGTGGCTTGTGGTGGATGCAAAAAAGCTTCTGGTTCATCAATTAGATTAATAGTGAAATCTTCTGCATAAAGACTTAAAAAAAAACCAGCAAAACTTTTATTTAATATTTTATCAACTCATCATATCAATAATTTTTTTCAATAGATAAGTCTCCTCTTGAAACACTTATAAATAAAGTACCATTTTTGTAATAATAATGTATTAAATTCGATGTTAGTGGCAGTTCTATTTGTTTTTGTAATTCTTCGTTTATGCTTTCTTTTGTTAAACCGACTGTTTTAAGGTTGTCAAAAAGTTAAATTTAAAACTTTAAGTCTGTTTTTTGCCAATAAAATAATAACAGAAGTGTTATTTGAATATTTTAGAAAAGAAATTCACTAAACTGAAAGAGTGCTTTGGTTTAATGAATCTTCTATTTGGCTCTATTTCAGTAAGCATATTTTCAATTTTTTTTGGATCATATTTTTCATAATAATCTATTTGTTTCTCTAAAAATTGATTATACCAATCTAAAAAAGATAATTTTTCATTTTTTATATTTGTTAGCGGCATCATTCCATTACATGATACTCGATAATCACCCCAAACATTCCCATATTCTTCTCCATTAACAACCAATATTTCAAAATCTCCACATCCGCAATCAGAAATCAATATAACTCCATTTAACAAAGAATCATATTCAAAATGGTAGAGTTCATCATCTTCTTTTTTTTCTGTAAATGGAAATTCTTTTTGTAAATCATTTTCTAAAATACGGTGATGTAAATCATTATATTGACTTAAAGGAAGAAATCCTTCATTTGGTCCAAAACCAAAACAACCTATATTTGTTACAAAATCAATATATTCTTCTGGCAGCTTAATTTTATGATTGATTTCGAAAAGTTCTATTTCTTTTAAAGCTAAGCATCTTCCAATTTTGAAATTACCTTTTGGGTTTAGCTCAATTAATTTTTTAAGATTTTCTTTAACTTTTTCTAATTTTGATTTCATGAAGAGTTTGTATTTAACATTTCTGCTTAGTTTTGGGGCTTTGCGTTCGCAGCAAAAGCCGATATTATTACTAAAGTTCAATTAAAAAACTACACTTGAATTTTGCACTTCAGCCCGAGTGATGCAAAACCCTTATTATCCGATCGTTTTTTGAGATTAAGATTGTTTATTATAGATAATACCAACCTTTGCCAGTTCTTGATCTATGTATAGAGAAACTTTCTTTTGGGACGAATAATTAGTTTCTAAAATAGCACCGGGAATTTCCATTTTGTAAAATTTATCTACAATAACACCCTCATTATTTATAAATGCAAAAATACCTTTTGAGGTAGCTTCAATTGCATTTTTCAAGATTGTTTGAACTTCATCAGTCGAGTATAAAAGTTTTTCTGCCATAATATCTTTATATATTTTGATGTTCTATGAAAATTAATAAAGTTTGTTTTAATTACAGATTAATGAAACCATTGGCAGTTTCAAAATGGCAATATCATTCCGGCAGAAGTTTTTATTTATAATTGATTTTGTGATTCAACTCTAAAGGATTATTTTCTTCAAGAATAGATTTTTGCGCTTCTCTGATCATTTCATTAATATCTTTTTCATTTCCCTGAGGATCTGTGAATGTAACTTTTTTCGCGGTTTTGGTATTCCAAGGGTCATTATAATATGATTTTCCTAACCGATCATATTGTGTCCAGTCGATTTTAATGGTTTTTGTCCTTACATCAAACCAATTGCTGCCTTTTTTTACCTGTATTAAATTGAATGAGTAATCATGTTCTGTATCTTCAATGGAAATGATTAAACCAGGTAATCCATTGAAAATATACGGCCCATCGCTAAAAGGCAATTCTGTCGTAAACCAAGCAATCCAGTTTCTACCACCATAACTAACTTCTGCTTTTTGCGATTTATATTTTCCAATTGTTTTTTGTTCCGGTAAGATTTTCCAATTCAATTGTTCATCAATCGGGAGAAGATAATTTGCCCGTAAGTAAGTAATAATTTTTTCTATTTTTTTATTAATGATATCTTTTTTAATATAAAATTGATTTTCAACCCCCATTAAATAGCCTCCATTTTTATTAATGAGCTTCAGGGAATCAGCATCTCTGGACATAGAGTCTCTAAAAATAGAAGTATTATTCTCAAAATCCAAAATCATATTTTCAGTATTAATATCTTCAGGTTTTTCTTTACTTGTTCTATATTTAGCTTCATAGATAAAACTAAACTTTTGCGAAAAACACAATGTTGACAGTAATGAAAAAAATAAAATAAATTTCAATTTGTGTGCTATTTTCATAGAATCTATCGTTTTAAAAACCTAAATGTATCTAAACATTTTCTAAAAACCAAAGTACGATGAGAGATAAGATGCTACAAATAAAATACATCAAAATATAATATGAGAATTTCTTTTTCTTCTTGACCAAAACATTGATAACAAAGAGGACGAGGGTAAGAAAAAAACCAGCAACGATGGCACACATCACTAAAAGATAATAGATATCTCTTTCATTAAATATACTGATATCTGACATAATTTAAATTTTGTGTGAATTAAATTCTGTGTTGTAGGTTTTATAGAGGTCGTGAAGTTAACTTATATTTTCCATCAATCACATCGAAAACAATTAATAGTGTTTATATTTTTGGTAACTGTATTTATTTAATCGTTTTTTGAGATTTAATGTAAATCTAATTATTCTAAAAATTGAGTTAAATTTTAAATCAGTGGGTTCCTGTGAATTCTTGGACAAACTATTTACATAAAGCTTTGCTTATCAAAAAATAAAAGAATAAATTCTTTACTTATATAAAGAAAAGAATAGCTGAAAGAACAATACCTTCAGCTATTCTATTTTATCTTACAATTATCTAAGTTCAAAATTCACTATAGTAATAAACATTATATAATTACATATAATTGATGATCTAAATTGCCAAAATCTAATTCTACATTATTTTCCAAATCTACGATGCTTATTCTGAAAATCGTTTATGACTTCTTCCAAATCCGATATTTGGATGTCAGGAAAATATTTTTTTATAAAATACAGCTCTGCATAACTATTCTGCAAGGGAAGAAAAGCTGATATACGATTTTCAAAGCCGGTTCGTAAACAGATATCGATAGGTTCTTTAACATATAAATTTTTTAACACAGTCTCCATGTCCATGCTCTCGGATGACATAATCGCGCTATTTAACTCTTCAATAGGATCATAATTAATACATACATAAAATTTGCCTTTATTAAATGGAGCTGTATCTGTCATAAGTTTATCAACTGCTAAGGTAAGTGGTTTAGAATTAACAAGAGAAATATCACCTGCCACACAAAAACGATAATTATTTTTAATTAATATATCTGGTAATACCTCATTAAAAAAAAACAAAGAGAATCTACCACACATTTAACTTCGAAAGAATCTCGTTTTAAATTATCCGCACTCAAAAGAAAAACAGAAATAATTTCTACTTGATTTTCAAGAAAAAAATTAATTGTTGTTTCTAACTTGCGACATGCAAATAGGTATGTATCAAGTAACTCAGTATTATTTTCTTTTGCCCATCTCCTCATCCCATCAGGAATAATTCCAACATGAAGCCCTGTTAATTCGGTCTGTTTTATCCATTCTGTAGTTTTCATTTATAATTTTTTTAAGATTATTAATCAGTGGGTTTTAGTTTATATTTAAAAATATTAGAAAATGTTAAAAGTTTTTTTTTGTAAAATAAATTTTAAATTCAAAAAAAATATTTCATTAGGTAGATAATGATAAATCAGGTATGTATTGAAAGCCATTAGGTGACCATTTAACTTCACCTTGAAAGAAAGCTTCTTTTAAATCAGAACCACAATAACGTTTGGACCTGCGGGACCAGTATATGTGTCCTGCCATAAAAAGTTCCAGCTTATCGATGAAATTACGAGCTGTATCAGAGATCGGTATTGTATCTGCAAGCCATTTATCCTTAGTCTCAATGAAATTAACTTCACATTGCTCTATTCTTGAACAAATTTCGTCTACAGCATTTTGGACAGTTAGCTTTTTAGATCGAACTAACACTCCCACGATATTATTAAAATTATCCATATTACCGTTATATTCCTTTGCTGCTGAAAAAAGATCATTAACGTATAATGTATGAGCACCTACAATAGAAATTAATTTTTTTATAGCAGGAGTATTATATTCACTATCAGTCATGGAAATATCATTTGTATATTCAATCAATGAAAAAAAACCACCTAAAGCTAGATCTTCAAGCCTATACTCGAAGTATTTCTCTTCATCCAAGAGTAAGTCTTCGCTTGGATCTTTAAGACGAAGGATAGAAATTTCTATATAACTAACCAATCCCCTTAAAGCCCTTTCCCGTTGGTTTTTGTTTAATAAATCAAAAATCTTACTGTAATGATTTAGGACTTGTCGTAATACTGGTGGATATATTCCTGGTATATTTTTTAATAAACTGTACCACCATCTTTTATACCAAGGAAGTCGACTATCCAAAAACCCCACTGTCTTTAGAATTGCTTTTAGGTATTTTATACTAACAGTCTTATCCGGTGATAATTCGTTGCTATCTATGATATCATCTATGATACAATATACTAGTAGATTTCGGCAGGCGTTCTCATATCTTTTGTATGATATAACTGTTGGATATGCCGCTGCTATTGAAAAAGCAAGTTCTTTTGCCAATTCCTTCTTTTTATTTGAGCTCATTTTACCCAAAGAAGAAAGCCATTTCTCAAGTTTTCTCTCAATTTTAGGGCCATGATATAAACTGTAAATTCCAGTGATATTGACCACCCAATTCCAATTCAAAGTGACCAGGTAATTTCGGTTTAAATTGACCACCCTTAAATTTGATAAAAACTCTTGCTTTTCATGTGTCAATTAGTATTCAAA
>Ga0307416_100000040_pt1 | contig 132572 bp, 131 predicted proteins | sample DK1Cmetagenome_2_FD_203821 | JGI IMG/M metagenome (GOLD analysis project Ga0307416, IMG submission 203821) | Maize rhizosphere microbial communities from greenhouse at UC Davis, California, United States - DK15-C-3 | ecosystem: Host-associated > Plants > Roots > Rhizosphere > Soil | place...
CAGACGCTTAAGGCTCTGTCGCACCGTCTCATCGTCGCAGCCATAGCGCTCGGCCAGCCGTTGGCAGGACCATCCGTCGCCGTAGAGCCGGATCACTTCGTCGAGCCTCTCTGTCGGAATCCCGCGGTGTCGAACCGCAATGCTTGATCGGCGCAGATGCTCTGTCACGGTTGTCCGATGTAGGCGCCATTTCCGAGCAAGTTCCTGCATGCTGTCGCCCGCTCGGTATTCGGTAAGGAGCTGCTCAACTTCCTTCGGCGTGAGCCGGCGCTGTACTTGCCGCTTCCGCACGTGCCTCGATCGCAGCCGCCGGCCCAGCAAGGTAGGTAGCGCGTCTGCCAGCCGGCTGAAACGGGAGGTTTGGTTCGAGCTTCCTCCCCCTTAGGGCCACCATTGCGGCCTTACTCAACCCCTGCTCGGCAAAGCCGTATGGACGACGCAGGTTTGCTCCGTTGCGGCGCTGACCGAAAGGGCCGCGAAAGCCGCGCTGCCAGTGTCTCAGGGTCATCCGGGACGTGACCGCCGAGAAGCCACACGATGGCTTAGGGGATGCGGGTTGATTCGCACCGCGGACGTGACTTGTACACAGATCTCTCCGGCGGGAACCCGGAACGCAAGAAGGCTGGCTAGATGGCGGTTAGGCAGGCGGTACTCCGAGCGACAGGAACACTGAGTGAGCGGTCGGGCATGACGTGTTCGACGTGGACGTCAGGACGAGCACTACCGGCGACAGAGAGGCAAATGGGGAAGACGATGCCCAACAAGGGAGAAAAGAGAGATGATCATGGATGTGGCGGCTAAGGGTGAGCGCGACATTCCTCGCGATCGGCTGTGGTCGGTTGAGGAGGTTTCTTACTATCTCGGCGTCCCGGTCGGGACCTTGTATTCATGGCGGGTACAGCGCCGCGGCCCGGCGTGTCGGCGGATCGGCCGGTTCCTTCGTTATCGGCCGGAGGATGTGACGGAGTGGTTCGCGGGGTTGGGTGATTGGCCAGCCGCAGGGTGAGTGGTCAGCGGCTGGATATCGGCGAGCACGGCGATGTCCACTATCGAGAAAAGCCGAACGGTCGCGTGGCAGCCTCGATGTACTTCCGGAACGCGCAGGGCGTGCGCAAGCGGATCGAAGCCACCGGCGATTCGAGGGCGTCTGCACGTCGGAGGCTCTTCGCGACGCTGGGTGAAGCCATGGCAGCCGGAGGGCCGGGTTATTCGCCGCGCTCTACGTTTGCCGATGTCGGTTGGAGTCGCTAGACGAGCTGGTGGCTGCGGGTCGACGTTCCCCGCGAACGGTGGCGCTGTACCGCCATGCGCTGAGGCGCCACGTCTTGCCGGGGCTTGGCAGGTTGCGGCTGTCGGAGTTAACTCCGGCGCGGATGGACCGATTCATCCGGGATCGACGGCGAGCGGCTGGGTACTCGGTGGCGAAGCTTTGTCGATCGGTCACGTCCGGAATCTGCGCTTTCGCCGTCCGCCGCGACGCGATGCGCCACAACCCGGTTCGAGACGTGGAAGCGCTGGAGCGCCCGTCGACGCAGGAGGCGCGGGCACTGACGGACGAGGAGTGCCGGGCATGGCTGATGATCTTGGACGGCAGCGAATTGGCGTGTCAGGCTGACTTGCCTGACCTGGTGCGTTTCCTGCTGGGGACTGGCTGTCGCATCGGTGAGGCGCTAGCCCTAACCTGGCCGAACGTTGACCTGGAGCGGCACTTGATCAACATCGACAACACGCTGATTCGTGTGAAGGGCCAGGGCCTGTTGATCAAGCGTCCAAAGACGAAGTCCAGCATCCGTGTGCTTCGTGTGCCGCTTTGGCTGGTGGAGATTTTGCGCGATCGGAGGGCGCGCGATCCTGAGTCACAGGGTGCGGTGTTCCCAGACTCGGTTGGCGGGCATCGTGACCCGAACAATGTCGAGCGTGACCACCGTCGCGTACGGCGCGGAACGCCGTTTGAGTGGGTGGTGCCGCACACCTACCGGAAGACGGTTGCAACCATGCTTGACCGGCAGGGTCTCAGTGCCAGGACCATCGCTGACCAGCTCGGCCATGCGCGAATCTCGATGACACAAGACGTCTACATGGGCCGACGTGCCGTCGATCAGGCGGCCGCTGCTGTACTGGAAGGCATCTCACCACCGGGACATGACGGTGACGACCAGCCGCCCGCCGTGCTATCGGTCGTGGTCTAGGTGACCACTTTGATCGCATCTGTGACAGCATCGTGACAGTGTGCACGCCATGGGAACGGAGAAGCAGAATGGGAATGCCGCTCCCACGAGGGAGTTTGTGGGCCCCGTGGGACTCGAACCCACAACCTACGGATTAAAAGTCCGGAGCTCTGCCAATTGAGCTAGAGGCCCGCGCTGCCGCCATGATCTGCGGCGCGCCTCAGATAGTCTGTCAGATCGTGCAACCCAAGTCTGCCGAGTCGACGACCTGGGACTGCTGAGCCTGATGCATCGCCACTACGTCGCACGACGTACCACCAATTGCGTCCGACAACTGATGATCCGCCGGGAAGCATCGGGTAACGCTGGCCTTGACGCGACGAGCAATTTGTCAGCGTACGTCTCCGGAAAGGCAGGGATTATCGGTCTCAGCAGATCGGCTGCGCTGGACTATGCCGATCAAGGCATCCGGATCAACGTAATCGCGCCGGGTCCGATTCTGACTGATCATCTGCAGGCCGCTGGTGCCCGAGCCCAGCAGCTGGCGGCGGAGAGCGTACCGCTCGGTCGGATTGGCACAACGGCTGAAGTGGCGGCCTGCGTGCTCTGGCTGTGCTCCGACGACGCCTCGTTCATCACCGGAGTCACGATTCCCATCGATGGCGGTCAGACGGCTGGGACGAAGCTTCGCCAGACGTATCGTCACGGCCAGCCCATGGATTAGACGCTAGCGGGTCAGCATCTCTTCTGATCTTCGTACCGCCGGCACCAGGACTTGATCTTGGTTGGCCAGGATGACTACCGCGTAACCACGATAGTGCTCGCCCGTGATGCGTTCGATGATCGCGCCGAGAACTATGAAGCCGTCATTGCTGTAGCCAAATCGCGAACCGGGTTCAAACTGGAGCGGTTCCTTGGTGATCTTCCGCAGCAACGCGCCGGTCGTTGTTGCGGGCCCAGCCGTCCGCTCAGGCCGGAGCGCTGCATCGCCCAAGCCGGAGGTGTGGGTAAGCAGTTGATCGACGGTGATCTTGTCCGAGATCTTGGCAGGAAAGCCTGGTACGTATTTGCCAACCGTGTCCTCGAACGACAGCTTGCCGTTTTGGACAAGCTGAGCGACGGCTACCGCGGTGAACATCTTGCCGAGTGAAGCGATGCAGAACTTGGTGTCCGGTGTGTTAGACGCCCCGCCGTTCTTATCCGCACTGAGGCGGCCATCTCCAAACACCTGAAGCTGTTGCATGACGCCGGCTGGGTCAGTACCGAGCGGCAGAGCTATTACGTCTATTACCGCTTGACCCGCGATTCGCTAGTCGATCTTAGGCTGGCCTGGAACACCTGCTCGCGTAAACCGCCCGTTTCTGGATTGCGTACGGAAGATCGTGCGCGTTTCACCTCCGAACTCACAGGTCGATCGCACACGATCTTTCGTAGGACTCATCGCATTCGGATTTGCGACGGTGGCCAACGCTGGATAACTCGCACTCGCTAATGTCACACCCAAACCCAGCCGAAGGAGTGCGACCATGAATGGTCATGTGTACGGCCTGTCCGAGATCGTCGGTACCTCGAGTCAAGGAGTCGACGACGCCATCCGCGTCGCGGTACAGCGGGCGGCACGTACGCTGCGCGGCCTCGACTGGTTTGAGGTGAGCAACATCAGGGGACATCTTGCTGAAGGTGAGATCGAGCACTTCCAGGTCACACTCAAGATCGGGTTCCGGATGGAGGACCCGCAGGAGACTCGGACGGCCTGACCTGGACCGCCTCACGAGGAACGTCTTTGCACCTGTGCGCGCAAACGACCCCTCTCATTCACTCAGAGACGGCCGTTTCGACGCTAGTGCGCGAAGACGATCCCGCCTGGGCTAGCTAGCGAGCCAGCTCGATGAGAACGAGCACCACATCGGCAGGTGCTGGCATCGAGGCGATCTCAGCACGAAGTCGGCTGGCAGCTTCCCGTTCTGGACAGTCGCCGAGCAGCGCCTGCACCGCCTCGCCGATGGCTCCCGGCTGCTGCGCGTCGTTGCTGAGAGCTCGGACGGCGCCTGCTGCGATCAGGATCTCAGCGTTGATAAATTGATCAGCTCCTTGAGGAAGTAGCAGCTGCGGCAGCCCCACCTCCAGCGCGCCAAGCACCGTCCCGGTGCCGCCGTGATGAACGATCAGATCAACCAGTGACAAGACCTCCGACTGCGCCACGAACCGCTCGACGTGCACATTCTCGGGAAGTTCGCCGAGCGCTGCAGGCTCACCCTCCGGCCCGACAGCGACCAAGATGTCTACGTCGAAAGGTGCGATCTCACTGATCGCCCGGCTCAGCACCTCGACCGCCCCGAACGACACCGTGCCAAGGGTCAGGTACATGCGTGGCCGGGTACGCGGAGACCGAAACCACCCCGGTACACCAGCACTGGACTCGTTGTAGGCAACGGATCTGATCGGAATCGTCGGAACCGGCGTCTCGCCCCGCCCGATACTCGGCGGCGTCGGATTGATCATGGTAGCCGCGAGCAAGCCGTTCTGCTCGGGCGGCGTACAGCCCCGCTTCAGCCAGACGTCGCGCTGGTAGCCGACCGTCATCGAATGCAAGGCGGTGTAGAACGTGGTCGTCAGTGCGATCGCGTACGCGGCGGCGGGAATGCCCAACACACTGGCTGCCACGCCCGCGCCGGTAGCCCTCATAAATCACAAGATCAGGACGCAGCCGCTGGCATTGTTCGATCATGGTTGGGGCGACCTTCTCGGCGAGGACATCAGCGAACGTCGCCAGAATGAATTCGTCAGCGTGCAGATCAGGGTGCCGCCGTCTGGATTCGCGAATCACCCAGTCGAGCTCGAGGTGTTGGGGATAACCGGGCACGGTGGTCAGCGACAGCCGTTGCAGGAACGGCTCGCCGGTCGCGATCACCACCTCATGATCGGCTTCGGCACAGGCAAGTGCCAGCGGCATCATCGGATACAGGTGACCGTACGCGCCGAGCGAGGCGAACATGATCTTCACGCCGTCAATGCTCTCATTGCGGAATGATGAACAACATGTCCATGCTGCCCCTGACGCCTGAGGAATTGCTCACAACGACTCGTTCAGTTCGCAAGCGACTGGACCTGGACCGCCCAGTCCTCTTGATCTTGTACGCGACTGCCTGGAGATCGCATTGCAGGCGCCGTCAGGGTCGAATCGGCAGGGCTGGCATTGGGCAGTGATCACCGATGAGAATCTCCGTCGCCTGATCGGCGATTACTACCGCAAGGCGGTTGACTCTTACCTCAAGTCTCCCGGTGCAGCGGCTGCACTCTTCGCCGACGACCCGAAGCGCAATGCAGTCCAGCGACGGATAGGAGAAAGCGTCGCCTATCTCGGTGAGCACATGGGCGAGGTTCCGGTGCTGGTCATTGCATGCATCCACGCGCCGAGCCTGAGAGCCGGGAACCAGGCGGGCCTGTGGGGTTCGCTGCTTCCCGCGGCATGGAGCTACATGCTGGCCGCGCGGGCTCGCGGCTTGGGGGCGGCGTGGACAACGCTGCATCTGAGGTACGAGAAGGAGATCTCCGAGGTCATCGGAATACCTCCCGACATCCGGCAAGGCGTCCTGATTCCCACGGCGTACTACACCGGCGACACATTCCAGCGAGCCCCACGCCAGCCGCTGGACACCGTGTTCCACCTGAACACCTGGTAACAACGCCGACTTGTCAGACTCTCAGAGTGCTATAGCCCGCTGAGAGTCTGACAAGTCGGAAATCGGGTCGGTGATCATGGGGAGGCGCGCAGCGCCAGCAACTTGTCAGCGAACGTCTCCAGATCCAGGTTGTTGATCTCGCGTACCGTCTCAACTGCGTGCTGAGGCCAGCCGTCCATGCCGTGACAGGCGCCGGCGATCGCACCGGTCATTGCCGCAATGGTGTCGCTATCCCCACCGAGCGAGGCTGCTGTGAGGCAAGCTTGCCATGGGTCATCGGCGTGCAGCGTGAGGATGGCAAAGGCGGCAGGTACCGACTCCTGAGTCGCAATGCTGGTTCCGACCAGTTCAACCACCTCGCGCACCGAGCGATCATGATCATCAGTGTCGATGAGGCCGACAGCCCAGGCGACCCGGCGAGCGACCGATGCTCCCGCCACCCACTCGCCCCGTCGCTCACCCAGCTCAGCTGCCCGGATTGCCAGCGTCGTGGCATCCGCCACGGACGCGCCATCGATGCCTGCGCTCACGGCCGCCGCCACGGCCGTCGCACCGGCAATCGCCACACTCGTGTAGTGCGTCACTCGCGATGCCTCGACCACAAGATCAACAAGCGCAGCAAGATCATCTGGAGCGGCGACTAGGCCGACCGGAGTGATCCGCATCGCGGCGCCGTTGGTTGCCGCGGATCGTCCGAATACGTCCAATGGGCCGTCAGCAACCAGTGCCGTCACAGCTGCACTCGTGGACGGACCCAACAGGTCCAGCGATCCCCGCTCCCGGGCGTGCTCGGCCCATGCCAGCAGCCGGCGGGCGAGGTCATCACCGTCGACATGGCCGCCTCCCGTAAGCAAGACCTCAGCCAGCAGCAGTGCTTGCTCGGTGTCGTTGGTGATCGACCCAGCAGGGCGTCCGGCGGCGATCCGATGATCGGCAGGCGCTTGGAGAAAACCATCGATGATGCCAAAGTGGGCGGCGACCTCCTCGTGCGACATGAACTGGGTCGGCATGCCGAGCGCATCACCGATCGCGAGACCATACAGCGCCCCCAGCGCCCGCTCACTCACCGAATTCATTTGGCAAAGGACGCCAGGACGGTGTCCACGTCCGCGACGTCGATCATCGGGCTATAGAGCGCCATGGTGTCCAGGGCGCGTTGGTGATCAGCTTTGGTGACGCCGGCACAGGCGTCGGCAACCACCGTGACGTGGACACCAGCGTCGCAGGAGGGCAGCGCCGTGGAGATCACACAGCAGTCGGTGGTGACGCCGGCAAGCACAAGCTCTTGCGGGCGCCCAAGCAGCTGGTCGACCTCTGCGTCCCACTTGCCGAACGTGGTCCGGTCCACCATGGTCGCCGGGACGGAGACGAACTCATCGCTCAGCTCATAGAGCGGCGCGTTCACCGGATCGAGTGCAAACGGCCATTTCTCGTAATAGGTAACCCACACACCCGTCGGAGGGTCCGCCGGCAGGAACCGCGTGAAGCACACTCGAGATTCAAAACCGCCCAACAGACGCTGGATGCCAGCCGAGGCTGCCGCATAGTCCGGAGTTGCCCATTCGCTGCTGGGTTCAGCGAAGATCCGTTGCATATCAATGATCATCAGCCAGGGCTTGGTGGCCTCCCTGACCGGCGGCTGCATATTGGAAGTCATTCGACGGTAGCCGCCTCCAAGTCGGCAGAGGATAGTGATTGATCTTCTTGCGTGCGTACGGCGCGGCGGCCGAACAGCAGCATGCTGACAAATCCGATCAATAGGGCTGCCAGCACGCCGAGGTTCGCGTACGCCCACGAACCTTCCCGACCGCCGAGCCCTAACGGCCCGAGCAGATATCCCTGCCACGCCAGCCAGCCCGCGAAGGAATTGGTGACCAGGCCCCACCCGACGACAGTGCCGAGGGCCAGTAGCACCAAGGACAGTGTGCGCACGCTGCCGTAACGGCCATGCGGGTGAAGAAGCTCCGAGCTGGCGTACGGTCGGCGGCGCACCGCGAAATCGCCCAGGAAGATGCCACACCAGGCGGCGATCAAGACCCCCAAGGTGATCAAGAAGCCCTGGAACGGGCCGATGAAGCTGCCGGCGATGAACACCAGATAGATCGAGCCGGCGATCATCAAGACGCCGTCGATAGCGGCCGCGACGAACCGAGGCACTGGCAGGCCGGCGCTCAGCAGCGCCAGACCTGAGGAATAGATGTCCAGGACGGCGCCCCCGACCAGGCCGAGCACCGCGACAAGGGCAAACGGCACCAGGAACCAGGTAGGCAGCAGAGTCGTCAGCGCGCCAATGGGATCGGTCGCAATCGCCTCACTGAGCTCCTGCGATGATCCAGCGAGCATGAGCCCGATGATCAACAGCAGCACCGGGCCCAGTGAGGCGCCGAAGGTGGTCCAGCCGACCACGCCAGCACTGGAGGCGTGCCGGGGCAGGTAGCGCGAGTAGTCGCCAGCGGCATTCACCCAGCCGAGCCCGAAGCCGGTCAGCATGAAGACGAAGCCGCCGATCAGTTGCGGGATTGGGCCTGTGGGTATCGCGGCGAGCGTATCGAAATTGATGTCGGAGGCGACCAAGATCACGTAGATCACAGTGAGCACTGCGGTGATCACGGTGATCCACATCTGCAGTTTCATAATGAACTCGAAACCGAGAATTCCGCCGATCATGACAAGAAATGCCACCAGGACAAGGGCTGCCAGCTTGGTGAAGAAACCGCTGTGCCAGCCAAGCCTGGTAAAGACGGTTGCAGTGGCCAATACCGCCAGTGAGGCGAGGACGGTCTCCCAGCCGACGAGCAGCAGCCAGGAAATGGCCGATGGGACTCTGTTGCCGTTGACCCCGAAGGCTGCGCGGCTCAACGTCATGGTCGGCGCATGTCCGCGCTTGCCCGAAAGCGAGACCAGGCCGCAGAACAGGAACGAGATGACGATCCCGACCACTCCAACGATGACGGCCTGGGGAAAGGAAATGCCGAAGCCCAGGAGGAAGGCTCCGTAGCTGATTCCTAACACTGAGATGTTGGCAGCGAACCAGGGCCAGAACAGCTCTCGTGGCTTGCCGCGATGTTCGTGGACGCTGATCGAATTGATGCCGTTTTGCTCGACTTCCAGCGCTCGGGGAGCTGCACTCGGCGTATCGACCGGTGTTTCATTGGCTCTGGCCATAGTGGGACCTTTCAGGAAGAACCTCTGCAACCGATCTTGCCCCATCCGCTACGCGTAAAGGTGAGCGCCAGCCGTGGGGTGCAGCTCACACGCCAATTACCCCGATTCACCCGGTTTTGCGCAATCTCTAGGCTTCAGCTGTGCCGGAGTCAGCCGCCTCAAGATCATCGGGCGGCGAGGATGCAGGCCGTCGCATCGTTGTCGGCATTGGAGATAGCGGTCCGGATCAATACAGTTCCGCCCTGGCGCTTGGGGCGCAGCTGAGCCGGCAACGTCAAGCTGAGGTCAGATTGGTTCACGGCTGTCTGCCACGGCTGTCGATTGTGCTGCGAGATGAGGCGCTGGAGCGTTGTCTAGCTCGCGGTCGAAACCTGCTCGCTGAGGCGGCGCGGGTGTTGTCATCCATGGCTGGCCAAGAAACGTCGGTAAGCGTTGCAGCCCTTCCAGAGACCGGCGCCGATGCGCTGCTGCAGGAATCGCATACGGCAGCGGTAATTGTTGTGCAACGCCGAGGCCTATCAACAGTCGGTCGGGTTTTTGGCGGCGCAACCTCTGACACTGTGGCCGCGCAAGCGACATGTCCAGTGCTCTCGGTACGGCCTGATCAAGCCAAAAGCAATGAGCAGCGCGGCGTCGTAGTCGGTATTGGAGCTCATTCTGGCTTCCTGGCATTGCAGATTGGCATCGCAGAAGCAATCGTCCGACGCTGTCCACTGACCGCCGTCCATGTGTGGGATCTGCAGTTCTCGCCGACCTTCGGCGGCGGGATCAACCCAGATGGAGAAGAGCTTGCAGAGGCAAGCAGATGGGCAGACTCTGTCCTGGCCGACGCCGTCAGCGGGGTGGCAAACTCTCATCCCGACGTAGAGTTCCACGCTCGCAGTGTCAAGGGCGTCATCGAGGACGGTCTGCTAGCCCAATGTGAGCAGGCGGAACTCCTCGTCGTAGAGCGTCACCGCGATGCGCATCTCGCCTCGATCGGATTGGGCACGTTGACCCGGAACCTGCTTGATCATGCCCCGTGCCCAGTCATGGTGACGCCGCATAGTGACTTGCGTGATCACCCAGCGAGCACTGGTCGCTAGCTGCTTAGCGATACCGGACGGCCTTCGGCGTCGGTGAGGTCGTCAGAAGCCATCTCGAGCAGTCGGTCGGCCAACCGCCGCAAGGCGCGGGCTACGGCCACCTCGTCGCCGACCTTGGGCAAGTCCGGATCAGCCGGACGGCGCCGAGCCTCCCCGCGTACATCAAGCGCGCCTGGCACGTCGCTGCGCAACACGGCGTTAGCCGCTGTGGCGTTCTCATCCTCGTAGAGATAGATGTCGACGCTCCAAGTCTTGGTTGGTTGGGAACCTGACCCTGGCTGGGTGCCCGACTGATCATCGCGGTCTCCAGCCTCACGAGTGACATGTTCGACATGAGCGTCCGGGCCTGGGAAGAACAGACTCTCATTGCCATCTGACCATCGCACCAGATACGGGCCGCCGCCGCCTTCCCCGACTTGCAAGATCTCGCCGTCTCGGATCGGCCGGTGCAATGTGCCCGAAGCCACCACGATCCGATCGCCGACCTCCGCCTTCATCGTGTCCTCCTGAGTGTGTCGGTGGATCTCCTTGTAGAAGCTTTGGTTACTTCCCAGCATTACTCAAAGCGTTGCCTGCTGGACAGGGGTGTCCGGCAGGGTTTTTGATCAGTGTCATGGAGTTCTCTGATCATGGAGTGGAAGGTACGGTCGCTCCCGGGTTCGAACCGCTCGGTGAGGCATTCGCGCAGGTGCTCGCTGCGTCGCATGGGCACGGCGGGGCACTTCACGTACGCCTCGACGGCAAAGTCGTCGCCGATCTCTGGGGCGGCAATGCTGTTTCTGATGGCGACGCTCCGCGTCGCGGCGGATCGCGCTCTGGAACCCGCCGCCGTCGTCCTCGCTCGGATACGAAAGGCATGTCTCCTCGCTCGTCCTCCGATCAGCGGCGCGCGATCCGGACCAACCGGCCATGGCAGAACGACACACCGAGCGTCATCTTCTCGTGTACCAAAGGCCTGGTCTCGATCTTGGTCGGTGAGCTTGTGCGGGAAGGCCTGCTTGATCTTGACGCTCCGGTGAGCGACTACTGGCCGGAGTTCGATCGCCATGGCAAGGGCACGATGCCGGTGCGGTGGTTGATGTCACATCGCGCCGGCCTCCCTGCGGTTCGGGACGATCTCGAGCTTGCCGATGTCTTGGACTGGGAACGGATGGTTGAGCTGCTGGCGGAGGAGCAGCCCCTGCTACCTCCGGGGGAGACCCATCAATACCACGCGCTGACCTTTGGGTGGCTGGCTGGCGAGATCATTCGCCGGATCACCGGTAAGGGCGTTGCGGAGTTCTTCGTAGAGCGGATTTCCAAGCCCCTCGGCGTCGCGGCCTGGATCGGCATGCCAGAGGCCGAGCTTCCCCGCGTTGCTCAGCTCTATTCCGCGACGCCGCCGCCCGAGCCCCTGCCGATGCCGCCGGACGTAAATCCCGAACTCGCCGCTCTGAATGAGAAGGCAATGACGTTAGGGTCGGCCTTTTCCGCCGACTTCGCCGAGGAAAATACCGGATTCAACAGCGATGAGGTACGCCAAGCCGTAATCCCCGGCGCAGGTGGCATTGCCACGGCCCCGCGCTCGCCACCATCTGGAGCGCCACGGTGTCCAATGCAGAAAGCATTCGGCTGCTCAACGAGGAGGTGATCGCCGATATGTCAGCCGAACAGTCCGCAGGGCCGCCGGCCGTTCCGCTGCCTGGACCATGGCAACGGTGGGGGGACCGGGTTCATGCTGTCATCGGAGGCGCGGCCCTTCCTCAGTGATGCATCTTTCGGACACGATGGAGCCGGCGGACAGGTGTCATTTGCCGATCCTGAGTACAAAGTCGGCTTCGCGTACCTGACCAACGATTTGCAACGCACCGACGACAAGCGAGGCGTCTTGCTCGTGGAGGTGCTGCGCGACCTTCTCTAGGTCGCGAAACGGCCGCCAGGAGGCGAGGCGGCCGGAAGGACGCTACCGGACGTTTCCCGCCACATGCGCGAAGAAGACCTCCCCAAGACGACTGGAACGGGACGTTTCCCACCACACCCGCCAAAACGACCGCCAGGAGGCGGCCGCAGCGCCCGGCCGAGCTAGCGATTCGAGACCGATGCCGGCGCACTCCTGACCAGAGTGGCGAGGAGCCGCGCCGCGGCAGTATCAAACCGCTTCAGGTCGTCGTACGGCCGTGCGACCAGCATCGCGCCCTCCAGGCCGCTGACGATTGCCTGCGCTGCTTCCAAGGCCGAGCCGGAGAGCACGAACTTTCCCTCCGCCACGCCGCTATCCAGGACTCGGGTAAGCCACGAGGCACCCGACGAGACCCGAAAATTTCCGCATGGTCGCGCAGAGATCGTGGACATCGGCGGGGCCGAAATCGGCCGGCTGGTCTTCGAACCTGGATGGCGGTGGTCCAACGATCTCAAACCCATCGCCGGTACCGACAGCTGTGAGGCGCCGCATTTTCAGTACCACGTCAGCGGCCGCTTGGGGATCAGGATGGACGACGGAACTGAATTCACCGCAGAGCCCGGAGACGTGACCTCGCTTCCCAGCGGCCATGACGCGTGGGTGGTGGGTGACGAACCCGTGGTGGTCGTGGACTGGTACGGAGCCAGCAACTACGCGAAGACCGGCTAGGGGAACCTGGTTTCGCCGCCTAGCCGTCTCGAGACGGTTGACGAGTGTTCGCGAAGGCGCTTGAACACCCGCCAGCCGTCTTGAGACGCAAGACGATCGCTCTGTGCCCTGCTCGCGTTCCTCGGCTTGGCCGACTGATCTGGGATCATCCACTCACTCAGTAGGCCGCCAGTCCTTTGACCGGCTCAGGGCACAGCGGGCCTGACGCGAGTTACCGGACCGCAACCGAGGTGAGACCTGACTGATGTTTTGCGGCTCCCAGCCGGGGTAGATATTTCATCTTGACGGAGGAGCCATGCGGTTATGAACACATACGAGATATCCCGCCGCCGGTTCTTGCAGATAGCCGGAGCCGGCATGGCGGGTGCGGCGCTCGCGGGATGTACAGCCGAGGAACAGTCAGTCCAGCCGACGCCGGCGTCGAACGTCCCAACGCCGACGACGACCTTCACCGAGCCGACGCGCAAAGTTTCCGGTGATCTCAAGATCTTGCTGTGGAGCCACTTCGTGCCGGCAGCCGATCAGTGGTTCGACCCCTTCGTACAGGATTGGGGCAAGCGGGTCGGCGTCAACGTCACTGTCGACCACATCAATCAGGCCGAGATTCCGGCCCGTACCGCGGCTGAAATTCAGGCAAAACAAGGCCACGACCTCATTCAGTACATCGCTACGTTCTCGCAGTTCGAGCCGAGCGTTGTCGACTTGAAGGATGTGGTGCAGGAGGCCGAGAAGCGGCACGGAAAGATGCTCGACGTCGTTCGGAAATCCAGCTTCAACCCGAACACCAACAAGTACTACGCATATGCGCCCGCCTGGGCCCCAGATCCCGGTGACTATCGCAAGAGCATGTGGGAGAAAGTCGGCATGCCGAACGGCCCGACAACCTGGGATGACCTGCTCAAGGGCGGTGCCGAGATCAAGAAGGCCCAAGGCATCCAGATGGGCATCGGGATGTCTCAGGAGATCGACTCCAATATGGCCGGTCGTGCCCTGATGTGGTCGTTTGGCGCCTCGATTCAGGACGCAAACGAAAAGGTCGTGATCAACTCACCGGAGACCGTGGCGGCGGTTGAGTTCATGACCAAGCTCTTCAAGGAAACCATGACGCCTGAGGTGTTCTCCTGGAATGCCGCCTCCAACAACCAGGGCCTCGTCGCGGGTCAGATGTCGTACATTTTGAACTCCATCTCGGCCTGGCGTACGGCACAAAGTGAGAATCCATCGGTGGCCGACGACATCTCCTTCGTCAAGGCGCTGCAAGGCCCGAAGAACGCGCTGGTTGCCCAGCACGTCATGTACAACTGGATCGTTCCGTCGTTCTCACCGAACGTCGATGCGGCCAAGGAATTCCTGCTGCACTACACAGCGAACCTGCCGTCGGTGACCTACCATTCGAAGCTGTACGACTTCCCAGCGTTTCCCGACGCGGTGCCGGACCTCGACGGTTGGCTGGACAAAGACCCGTTTGGCGCCAACCCGCCCGAAAAGCTCGCGGTACTCAAAGATTCGACGGACTGGTGCACCAACATCGGCCATCCCGGACCAGCCAGTCCAGCCATCGGCGAGGTGTTGTACACCTTCGTCATTCCGAACATGTACGCCAAGGCAGCCCGCGGCGAGCTGTCTCCGCAGCAGTCGGTTGCCGAAGCCGAGAAACAGATCAACGGCATCTTCTCCAACTGGCGTTCCCGCGGACTCGTGGCGGGATAGCCCGTACGAGGAGGAACCAAGGTGGCTGTCGTCGAGGTACGCAACCTGACGAAACACTTCGACGGCGGACACGGACACGTCCGCGCGATCGACGGCATCAACCTTGCGACGCACGAAGGCGAATACCTCGTGTTGCTCGGCCCGTCCGGGTGCGGCAAGACCACGCTGCTGCGCACTATCGCCGGCCTGGAGGAGCCCACCGAGGGCGAGGTCTTGATCGGCGGCAATGTCGTCAACGGCCTGCCGCCGCGCCTGCGGCGCATTGCCATGGTGTTCCAGAGCTATGCGCTCTATCCGCACAAAACCGTGCTCGACAACATCGTCTTTCCACTGAAAGCGGTTCAGCTCGACAAGGCCGAACGCGAACGTAAGGCCCGCTGGGCCGCCGAACTGCTGGGCATTGATCAGCTGCTGAACCGCCGGCCAAGGCAGCTCTCCGGCGGCGAACGGCAACGCGTCGCGCTCGCCCGAGCACTGGTACGCGAACCCGAGGTCTTCCTCCTTGACGAACCGCTGTCCAATCTCGACGCCAAGCTGCGGGCGAGCGCCCGTGACGAGCTCAAGCGGTTTCAGCAACGCGTCGGCACGACGACGATCTATGTGACCCATGATCAGTCCGAGGCGATGGGTCTTGGTGACCGGATTGCCGTGATGGAGCGCGGCCGCGTACGGCAGCTGGCTCCGCCCGTTGAGGTGTACGACGATCCGGCCGATACCTTCGTGGCGACGTTTCTTGGATCGCCGCCGATGAACCTGGTGCCGCGCGACGGCCAGCTCGTCGGCTTCCGGCCCGAACACCTACTGCCGGAGGATGTGATTCCGGGCGGAGACAAGATCAAAGTGCCGTTCACCGTAGACCGGATCGAATATCTGTCAGGTGATCGATATCTGTACGGCACAGTGCACCGGCTGGGCGAGGAGACGCGGGTGATCACCCGACTCCCAGCTACCGTGACGCTTCCCGTGGAGGCCGGCGAAGATCACACCTTTGCCGTCGCCGCGGATCGACTGCGATTCTTCGACGCGGACACTGGTGAGCGGACCGCACCAGTGCCGTTGCGCGAGGGCTGATCATGGTTCAAGCGACGACATCGAGGCCCGAGACCGAGCTGGCAGCCGGAACCAAGATCAGCCGCGGGGATCGTCGTCGCCTGTCCGATAGAGAGGGGTTCCTTGCCTGGGCGATGTTGCTGCCGTCGGTGGTTTACATCGTCGCGCTGGTCGGGCTTCCGTTGCTGCTGGCAATCGCGTTTTCCTTCAGCGACGTCACCGCTGGGGATCCCTCGTTTGACTGGGCCGGTTTGGCGAACTATCGACAGATCTTCGACGATCCGGTGTTCTGGCGATCGCTGCAAAACACGATCATCTTCACCGTCGGTTCCATGCTGCTCATCGTGGTCTTCGGCAAGGTGCTCGCCAACATTCTGGTCGCGGACTTCCACGGCAAATGGATCGTGCGATTCTGTGTTCTGTTGCCGTGGACCACGCCGGTGGCGTTGTCGGCCATTTCTTGGCTGTGGCTGCTGGATTCGATCTTCAGCCCGATTGACTGGATGCTGCGCGAGGTCGGGTTGATCAACGGCAATATGTACTGGCTCGGTCGCCCCAATCTCGCGATGCTGTCGGTGATCGCCGTCCACGCCTGGCGGCTTATCCCGCTGGCGGCCGTGATCATGATGGCCGGATTAGTGGCAATCCCGAAGGACCTGCTGGAGCAGGCCGAGATCGATGGTTCGGGCTATTGGCGGCGGATGTTCGAGATCACCATCCCGCTGATGATGCCGCTGATCGCTGTTGCCGCACTGTTCGGGGCGATCGTGACGTTCACGGACATGACGGTGGTTTACGTCCTGACTCGCGGCGGGCCCACGAATTCGACGCAGGTCCTCGCATCATGGGCGTTCTTCCGCGGCATCGAAGGTGGAGACATTGGGCAAGGCGCCGCGGTAGCGCTGTTCCTTTTCCCGCTGCTGCTTGCCGCCGCCATCCTCATTCTTCGGGCGGTACGTCGGATGGACGTGATGTGACATGACGGCTGTCGCTTCAGTTTCCACCAATGCGGGCAACACCGATAAGGGCATTGAGGCTCTTCGGCGGCGCGCAATCAGGCGTCACCGGCTGGCTCGGGTCGGGGTATACCTCGCCGCTATTGCTGCAGCGCTCATTTGCGCCGGCCCGTTCCTGTGGTCGTTGATCACCGCGTTCAAGCAGAGCCCAGACCTGTATCAGCGCAACAACAACCCGTTCCTGTACAACCTGCCGTCCACCCGCAAGCACGTGATGTACCTGTTTGAAAACACGGCGTTTCTGACATTCGTCTGGAACACGTTGTGGGTGGGGCTGCTCGTTGTTGCGATCACGTTGATGCTGAGTCTCCCGGCGGCGTACGCGCTAGCCCGGTTGGAGCGGCCTTGGTCGGGCCCGATGGCGATCGCGATCTTCTTCGTCTATCTGGTGCCGCCCACATTGCTGTTCCTATCGCTGTCGCGGCTGGTGGTTGCGGTACACCTCCAGGACAACACCTGGTCACTGGTCCTCGTCTATCCCACAATCACCATTCCGGTATCGGTGTGGCTCCTGGTCGGCTTCCTCAAGAGCATTCCGAAGGACATCGAAGAGCAGGCGATGGTGGACGGATACAGCCGGCTGGGGGCGTTCGTACGGGCCGTGGTGCCGCTGGTCTTTCCGGGAATCGTCGCTGTCATCGTCTTCACATTCACGCTGACCGCCAGCGAGTTCATCTATGCCTTGGCGTTTGTCGCCCCTACCGCTGAAAAGGTGATCAGTACCGGGGTACCGACCGAGCTCGTACGCGGTGATGTCTTCTTCTGGCAGTCGCTGCAGGCGGCCACCGTGCTCGTGGCGTTCCCGATTGCGTTCGTATTCAACTTGTTTCTCGACCGTTTCATCGCCGGCTTCACGATGGGCGCCGTCAAGGGTTGATGGGACTTTCGCCTCTGCTGGATGTGTCCGGGCGATTACGAGAGTTGAGATTGATGAGCGACAGGATCGTAGTAGGGCTCGACGACACCCCAACCGCGCGCGCAGCGCTGCTGTGGGCCGCGCGGCAAGCCCGCATGAGCGGTGCCACCGTACGAGCGGTGCACGTAATCGACTGGCCGATCGGCATCGAGGCCTTCGGATCGATCGAGGTCGAAGATGATGGCCCGCTGCCGGAGGAGAAAGTCAGCGCACCGTACCGGCGAGGCATCAGACGGGTCTTCGAGGAAGCCTCGCCCGAACCGGGTTGGCAGCTGCAATTTGCCGAGGGGGACACCGGACCTGTGCTCGTAACTGAGGCAATCGGTGCTGATCTTCTCGTGATTGGAGCGCGTACAAATCCGGACTGGACTGGCGATGTTTCGGGTCCAATCGCGCACTACTGTCTCAGCCGGACCAGCTGTCCTGTGGTCACGGTGCCATTGGAGAAGTCCGAGGACTAGGACCTTTGGTGACTTTTCACTCGGGTCCGTACGACGGGAAGCACCAGACTGGCAAAGCTCGTCAGAGCGCACAAGCTGACGGCCGTGGTGACAATGCCTAGTGGCAGCGCCGTGTGCTCGCCGGCGATGCCCACCAGTGGTGCTGCGATCGCTCCGAAAACGAACTGGCTGAGACCCTGCAGCGACGATGCGGTGCCGGCTAGGTCGGGATAGTCGGCCATCGCCAGTGCGTTGGCTGTGGGGAAGATCAGGCCGACGGCGCACACCATGACGATGAGTGCGCCGACCAAAACCGGCAGCGGTAGTCCGCTGATCACCGTGACAAGCACTGCTGCCGCGCCAACGAGATTGATCATGAGCCCGAGGCGCAGCACTCGGGTCAGCGGCCACACCAAGGCGAGGCGCGCTCCGACCTGAGCGGTGATGACCATGCCGAGGGAGATACCTCCGAAGACGAATGAGAAGCCTTGCGGAGACATGCCGTAGATCCGTTGCAGGACGAATGTCGAGCCGGAAATGTAGGCGAACATCGTGGCACCAGCCAGCCCGGAGGAGAGTGCGCAGCCGACGAAGAACCGGTCATGAAGCAAGGTGTTGTAGCCCTGCAGGGTATGACGGAAACCACCGATGACGCGTCGCTCTGGTGGCAGCGTCTCCTTGAGGCCTAACCATCCGGCGAGCAGCAGGACGGCACCAAAGCCGGCGAGTACTCCGAAGATGCCGCGCCAACTCATGATTCGGCTGAGCTGCCCGCCAAGGATCGGAGCGAGTACCGGCGCCAGCCCGGCGACCAAAAGCAATCGAGAGAAGAAGATCATCAGCGCCGAGCCGGAATACAGATCGCGCGCGATAGCACGGGAGATCACGATGCCAGCCGCACCGCCGAGGCCTTGGATGAGCCGGAGCACGATCAGCATAGTCACAGTGGGCGCCAGAGCACAGGCTATTGAAGCCACCACATAGGCCACCAACCCGATGATCAGTGGGCGCTTGCGGCCGAACCGGTCTGAGAGCGGGCCTGCCACCAACTGTCCGACGGCGAGACCAACGAGGCAGGCGGTGATCGACAGCTGTGCGGCAGACGCCGAAGCACCGAGGTCGTCGGCAAGTTGGGGCAACGCAGGGAGATAGAGATCGAGCGAGAGCGGCCCGAACATCGTGAGCCCGCCGAGCACCACGACCGTATGCGCGGGCGGCCGGGTGGCATCGGGGGCGTGCATGGGCGAAACACTAGGGGGAGATCCCTCAAAATCTGCCACTGGTTTGGAGCGGATCGCGTGCTAACGGCGTGTCGGGCAAACCAATGGCAGATTTTGAGGGATGAGCCCACATCTCAGGAGACCTGCGAAGATCATCCACACGCTGAAAGCAGATCAGCGCCGTAGTTCATCCGCATGCTTAGCGCCTCGAGCGCGCAGCCACGCAGCCAGCTCCGGCTGGCTGGTCTCATCAACGAGATCAAGCGGTGCCTTCCCGTCCCAGCCAATCCAGTTGATGTTGGCGCCACGCTTCAGCAGATATTGCGCGGTGTTTAGCTGACCGCCGTGGCAGGCATTCCAGAAGGACTGAGTGATCACTTCCGGATCTAGCCGTCCGCCGCCGGCAAAGACGGTCTCGACTCGATCCAGCAATCCAAGCGCAGCGGCATCGCTCAGCCGGGTCTGAGCACCTCGCTCGACGAGCCTTCGCGCGACTGCCCAATTGCCGAATCCACAGGCATCAGCCAGGGGAGTGCCACCACCAAGTACGGCCCCGGTGGCCTCGAGGTCGGCGCCGGCATCCAGCAGCGCATCAAGCACCGCCACATCATCACTACTTGCTGCCCAGTGCAGCGGCGTTTCGGTGTGAGAGCTGAACCGGCTGTGCGCATTCACATCGGCGCCAGCGGCAGCAAGACGCTGTACGACCGCCGGACCGTTCGGAAAGTGGCCTGGCCAGTCGGTTGCGGCATGCAGCAACGTCCGATAGCTGTCCCAATCACCGATGCGAGCCGTGGTTAACCATGGGTCATTGCTGAGCAGTCGGTCGAGCGCATCAAGATCACCAGCCTGGACCACTGCCGTAGCCGCGACAGCCAGCGGATCATCAGCAGCTATTAGGCGAACCGGATGATCTTGGCCGAATGGGCTGGTCACGGCTGACAAGCTACTCCGTTCTCTGAGGGGACCGGAGAGCCAGGCATCATTGGAAAGACGATGAGACTCACTCACTCAGTTGCGGTGTTGACAGCAACCGTTCTTGCGACGGCAGCGTGCAGCGGTGAAAATGCCGCGTCATCAGGACCATCGCCGCCGCCAACCTCGACGTTGGCCCCCGCGAGTCCGACTTCGATTAGCCGGCTGAGCTCGCCTCCGACCAAGAAGTCACAGGCCAAGCCCGATGCAAAGGAGCAGCAGCGACTCAATGAACAGCTGATTGCCGCGGCCTGGGAAAACGATCTCCGCCGCGCCAGTAACCTTGTTGCCCGAGGAGCCGACGTCAATGCCAAGGACAACACGGTCCAAAGCGCCTATCTCATCTCCACGAGCGAGGGTTACCTGGAACTGTTGGACCTGACGCTAAAGCACGGTGCCAACGTGGACTCTAAGGACTCCTTCAATGGCACAGGCCTGATCCGAGCCGCGGACCGCGGCCACGCCGACATCGCCGGTCGCCTGATCCAGGCCGACATCAAGATCAACCACATCAATAACCTGGGTTGGACCGCGCTACACGAGGCAATCATCTTGGGCGACGGATCACGCCGCTACGTCGACACCGTACGGGTATTGGTCTCTGCCGGCGCCGACCTGCGGCTGAAGTCGCAACGTGATCACATCACCCCGCTCCAGCACGCGATATCCAAAGGTCACAACGGAATCGCAGACGTGTTGCGTGAGGGCCTGGAAGCCGACAAGCCGTCAAAGCAACAAGCCGAGCGGCGCCTGCTCGCTGCTGCCGAACGGGGCGACGCCACAGCTGCCGCGCTCGCGATCAGGGCCGGAGCCAGTCTCGAAACCAAAGACGCCCGCGGCCGTACGCCGCTGCTGCTTGCGGTCACCAAAGATCACCTTGCCGTCGCCCGGTTGCTGGTCTATTTAGGCGCAGACCCCGACGCGCTTGATGATCAGCATGACACTCCCTGGCTGGTGACCGGAGTAACGGGCAGTGTCGACATGCTCGAGGTCCTACTGCCGGCCCGGCCCGATCTGAGCATTCGCAACCGATTCGGCGGGACCTCGTTGATCCCCGCCAGCGAGCGTGGTCATGTCGCCTACGTACGCCGTGTGGTACGCACCGACATCGACGTCAATCACATCAACAACCTTGGTTGGACCGCGCTGCTGGAGGCTGTCATCCTCGGCGATGGCTCGAAGCGCTATCAGCAGATCGTGACGATCTTGCTCGACGCGGGCGCCGATGCGAGCATCGCCGACCGTGAAGGCATCACCCCGCTCCAGCACGCCCAGCGCCGCGGTCAGCGTGAAGTGGCGCGGATTCTGCGGAACGCCTAGCCAAAGTTGATCAAAGGAGGTTCTGAGATGTCGTATCCACCGGCCAGCTACCACGGGAGCGGGGAAGTCAGCGCCCGACTGAGGCCGAGTGACACCCCGCCAGATCTCACATATCCGAACGAGGTGCAGGTTCACTACCTCGCCAGCGGAGCCTCCACTCACGGCCAGTTCGGGCTCTACCGCTGGACGTTTGGCCCAATGCGAAGCGGGCCCGATCCGCACTTCCACCGCAGCATTTCAGAGTCGTTCTTCATCCTCGACGGCGAGGTGGAGCTGTACGACGGCCGGAGCTGGCACACCGGGCACGCCGGCGATTTTCTCTTCGTGCCCGAGGGCGGCGTACACGGTTTCCGCGGCATTGGACCTGCGTCCATGCTGCTGCTCTTCGCTCCAGGAGCCCCTCGGGAGGACTACTTCGAAACACTGGCACAAATCGCCGAGCACCCGATGTCGGAGGAAGAGCGCGCCGCTTTCATGATCAAGCATGACACGTACTGGCTCTAGGAAGCACAGCCGCGCGTCGACAGGCTTAGTGGGCATTCGACCCAGTTAGCACCGCTATCAGCAATCCGGACCATGCTGACCACTCCTGAGAAGTCAGCTCCAGTCCGACGGGCCATCCGTACCAGCGGCGTACTCGTCCATCGGCACCTTTCCTCCGCGCCATGCCTGAAGGACCGGCTCTACGATTCGCCAGCACTCCTCGGCCGTATCGCCGCGCACTGACAGCAGCGGATCCCCATCCAGCACGCCTGCCAGGACCTCACCGTAGGCCGGCAGCCGTCCGGGGTTCAGGTTCGTGTCAAGCGAAATCCGTTCCAAGATCAGCGGATCCTGGGGACCGTTGACATTGATCTCCAGGGCCATGCGGTCCGGACCCATGCTGAGCCGCAACTGATCGGGAATCGGCTTGCCGCGCAATCCTATGGGCAAGTGTGGCAGTTGCTTGAAGGTGATCAGCGTCTCCTTACGCCGTTCCCGAAGCGCTTTGCCCGATCGCAACCGGAAGGGCACGCCGTACCAGCGCCAGTTGTCGACCTCCAGGATCAGCTCAGCCAGCGTCTCAGTATTTCGGGCCGGATCTACACCTGGCTCAGCGGTGTAATCCGGCACGTTCCTGCCATCAATCGAGCCGCGGGTATAGCGCGCCCGACGACCCGCGCTGACCGGGTCGTTATTCCAGGGCCGGCAGGCGCGCAGCACCTGGGCCTTTGCGTCCCTGAAATCCACGGCGTTAACCCCGCTAATGGGTTCCATGGCGACCATTGCGAGCACCTGGAGCAGGTGGCTTTGAATCATGTCCATCAGCGCGCCCGCACGGTCGTAATAGCGCGCTCGGTTTTCCAAGGTGAGCTGCTCGTCGAACACGATATCGACGCGTTCGATGTGCTCGTTACTCCACACCGGCTCAAAGAGCCGGTTAGCGAAGCGCACCCCTATGAGATTGAGCACGGAGGAACGGCCGAGGAAGTGATCAACTCGGTGAACTTGCTCTTCTGGTACCAGTTGGGCGAGGAGCCGGTTGAGACTGCGGGCGCTTTCTTGATCGGTGCCAAAGGGCTTCTCGAAGACCAGCGTGGTACCTTCCGGCAGCGACAGCTGCTGGAGAGACTTGCAAGCCGCGATGGTCACCGACGGCGGGAGCGCGAAATACAAAGCGGGGGCAGGCGGACAAGAATCGATCAACGACTTCAAATCTTCGACGCTAGTGACATCTGCATGCTGGTACTGAGTCGTATCCAGCACACTCTTGAGCGTCTCCTCGGACACATCGCCGGAATCGAAGGAGGTCTGAAGCCGTTCGCGCCAGGCATCGGCGTCCCAGTCCTCGGAGCCGGCGCCGACCAACACGACTTCTCGACGCGATTCCTCGCGGTCGAACAGCTGCCCCAACGCCGGCAACAGCAGCCGTCCGGAAAGATCGCCGCTGGCGCCGAGCAACAGCAAGCTTCCGATCGAACGAGTCATCGTGCCTCCTTACGCAGCGCAAGCGGCATTCGGTTGTTTACTTGACGCGGTACCCGATCAGAGGTCTCGGCAAACCTGAGTGCGAGCGCCGTACGCAGATCGTGAGGGGCTGATTCCCGGCGATCCGTTGGGCCGGTGGTCGATCCTTAACTAACGATCTTCGGTGATTTCGGTGACGACGTAGCGGCGGAGCCGGCCGCCCGCTCGCCGATCGTCGGTACGCCGGTCGGCGATCTCATCGACTACCCGCTGATGATCTTCAGCGGTGTCCCGATCTCGGACGCCCTCAGCACGCTCCAGTTGATCTTGATCACGATCGGTTGTGTCGCCTTCCGTGCGACCAGTGTCGTGCGGCTGACTGTAATAACGGAACAGGGCCAGTTCCTCGCGCGGCGTCAGGTCACCCTCGGCGTCAATCCGAGGCGCGTTTTTGATGGTGTCCTCGTCGTAGTCGACGATGATGTCGTTTCCCTCGATCCGTGCTTGATTGAGCGGTACGAAGGACTCCGACGTTCCGAAAAGTCCGGTCTTGACCGTAACCCATGTCGGCTCAGAGGTGTCGTCATCGACATAGATCTGGCCAATGCGGCCGACCTTCTCCGAGCCGGCGTATACATTTCCAGACCGCAAATAAGCAGTACGAAGCTCTTCTGTGGTGATGCTCATGGCGGGTCCCTTTCCTTGTCTATAGAGGGTTCTTAACCGGGACCATGGATCGCGAAACAGACATCCTGCAAAGACATGTCAGCGTCTCAGCGGGCCGTCACCCCAGCTGAGACGCTGACAAGAGGTTGTTGACGTCAACTCTGGGCAAGCAGGGCGTCAAGCTTCTCGTAGCCCTCGTAGACTCCAACCTCCATGCCGCTGGCCATGATGGCGTCCCGAGCCTCGAAGTTGTCCACTACTGAGAGGCCGATCGTTCTGGTGCGACCATCTCCGAGGTCTTCGAACGTCATGGTGTCCAGGCTGACGCCATCGGGCATACCCTCCCATGTAAAGGTCTGCACCAGCCGCTCATTCGGTCGTACCTCGTGGAACGAACCGTAAAAGGCCGCAATCTCCTCGCCGTCCTGTAATGCTGCGTAGCGGTAGTTGCCGCCGGTACGGGCGTCCCACTGGTCGATCCTCATTGTGGTGCTCTTTGGACCCAGCCACTGGGCGACCAGCTCGGGTTCAATCCATGCCCTGAAGACCTTCTCGCGTGGCGCATCGAAGTCTCGGATAATGCGGATCGTCGGCAGGCTGGGATCAGCCTCGATCGTGGTTTCCCGCGTCCGCGCTTCGTTCGTGGCGTTTGTGCTCATGATGCTGCTCCTTTGTTGATGGTTGGTTCCCTGATTTTTGGCTTCGTGTCGTCGTCCATGGAGGCCAGTACGGCGTCGAGCCGGCGATATCGATCCTCAGCTTGCCGGCGGTATCGCTCGATCCAAGCGGTCATCATGTCGAATACCTCCGCCTCGAGATGCCGTGGCCGGCGCTGCGCATCTTGGCTGCGGCTCACCAGGCCGGCATCTTCGAGGACCTTAAGATGCTTCGACACTGCCTGGATTGACACGTCGTACGGCGCGGCGAGTTGGCTGACGGTGGCATCCCCGACCGCGAGCCGGGCAACAATGTCGCGCCGAGTCGGATCAGCCAGAGCGGCGAAGACTCGGGAGAGTCGATCCTCGCTCATGTCCACCTCCTTGGCTTCAGCATATTCAACCGACCGGTTGATAAAGACACTAACCGAGGCGCGACTCATTTGTCAACCGGATGGTTGAATAAGCTGCATGGGGCGCCCCGGATGGGTACGTTTCGCACCATAGTCGCGCAGACGGTCGACCCAGGCCCGTGACCTCACGTTTCATGCCGTGCCATCGTCTAGAAGGTTGATGAAGATGAAACGGCCCTTCGAAGAGATGGTGGTGCAGCACGGCCCGACCGTGCTCCGAGTCTGTCGTGCCGTACTGGCGCGCCCGGACGCCGATGACGCCTGGTCGGAGACATTTCTCGCGGCTCTGCGCGCCTACCCAGATCTGCCCGAGACTGCCAATGTCAAGGCTTGGCTCATCACTATCGCGCACCACAAGGCGATTGACGCGCTTCGTGCCCAGAGCCGCAGAGCGGTACCGGTTGCCGAAATCGCCGAGAGCAGTTTCACCACCGACGCTTGGGAGCCCTCCGACCAGATTCTTTGGGCCGCCCTGCGGGCGCTACCAACCAAGCAGCGACAGGCAGTTGCCTACCACTACCTCGCGGGGCTGCCGTACGCGGAGGTGGCCACCATCATCGGCGGCTCGACCGACGCGGCACGCCGCGCCGCAAACGACGGCATTCGCAACCTCCGCCGCAGCTATCACAATTCAGACCAGCTGGTATCCCATGAAGGAACTCAATCATGATCAATTCTCCTGACTCTATGTTCGCTCCGATGATCGCTGACGAAGCCCAAACGATGACTCGCCTCCGTGATCAGCTTGCCGCCGGGGCCGAGGCCGGTGAGCTACTCGATGTCGCTTACACCACTGTAGATTCGCCCGTCGGTACGCTGCTGCTGGCGGCTACTGATCAAGGTCTAGTTCGCGTCGCGTACGAGCTCGAGAATCATGATCAAGTCTTGCAGGCGCTCGCCGATCGGGTGAGCCCGCGCCTCTTGCGTGCGCCACGCCGACTCGATCAAGTAGCCTGGCAGCTGGCGGAATACTTCGAACGTCAACGGCGAGATTTCGTGCTGCCCTTGGATTTCCGGCTCTCTCACGGATTTCGGCGCCAGGTGCTCGCACGCCTTGTGATGATCGACTACGGACGCACCGAGACCTACTTACAAGTCGCGGCAGCAACCGGTCATCCGCGCGCCGTACGAGCCGTAGGTAGCGCCTGTGCCACCAACCCACTGCCGGTGATCGTGCCGTGCCATCGGGTGCTGCGCAGCGACGGGAAGCTTGGTGGATATGTTGGCGGACTGGACAACAAAGCCGCTTTGCTAGCCCTGGAGGCCGGCAACTAACCCGACACAAGTCACGCATTGCGCTGATACCTGGCTCAGGCATTACTCCCGGCGCTAGGGTCTGGACTTGAGGGACGGGGAGTGAGGCGATGGCGGAACATCAAGGTGAGAGCAGGATCCTAGTTGGTGTCACCTATGGCCAGCCAGACATCGTGTTGCGTCATGCCGCACGCTTCGCGCGGGTCTTTGGCGCCGCGCTGGTTTGTGCCCATGTGGACCCCGGACGCTACGTCGTCGAGGAGCGGCCGGACGGCTCAGTGGTTTCCCTGCCACTTGATCCTGAACTGCCCGAGCTGAAAGACACCGATTTCGATCAAGGACTGGTGGCGCAGGTGCGTACCGCTGTCGCCGACGACTCGATCGATCTCTCCTTCCGGGAGCTGGCAGGCGATGTCGCCTACGCTCTGACCCGGCTGGCCGACATCCTCGATGTCGAGTTGATCATCGTCGGCAGCCGGCGTGGCGGCGTACGTGCCGGCTTGAAGCAGTTTCTCACCGGCTCGGTTGCGGCACATTTGGCGCATCGCCAGCATCGTCCCGTGGTGGTGATTCCCGTAGCTCCGGTTGCCGAGGGTAAGCCCCTACCTTGGGAAGAGTAGAGCCCTGGGAGGAGTAACACGCATGACCAGCACCGAGACAACCGCGTCGCGGCCGTCTGGCATTGCGTACGTGCTTGGCGGGCTCGCGCTTGCCGGTCTGCTGGCGATGTCGATCTTGTTCTTCGCGACTGGCCTGCTCGCTCCGTTATGGGCGATCATCTGCTTCATAGCCGTCTGGCTCATCTTGTTCGTTTTGGCCTGCGTCTGGATTCGCCGACATCCGTGGCGGGTGGTGCTCTTGCCGTTCATTGCCGCCGCCATCTTGTACGGCGGTCTCAAAGCTGGGGAGGCGCTGCTGGGCTTGAGGCCCTGAGGCATCAACTCCGAAAGGCAGCAGCCGCGAAGCTGCCCTCGTTGTTTACGTCGTCGGCACGCGGGTACCTCCAATGGCACGAGAGGAGGTTCTCAATGAACCGGGGAATTATCGGCACCATCATTGGTGTGTTGATCATTATCATTCTGGTGATAGTCATCCTCAATATGACCTGATCGCTGCCCCCGAGCCGGCGAGGCGTGCACGTGGCTGCCGCCCGTGGGCTCCTTCCCGCATGCTTGCACCCCGACGCTTAGTCAGCTCAGTCCGTGCTGCGCGGCGTTCGGGGTGCGGGGTGAAGCTAGCCCTGAGCCTCCCGACGCGCAGGATGCTGCGCGGACAAATACTGGTACGTCGCCGCAAGATCTTGGCTGCTCATCCCAGCCCGATCCAATAGCTGGAAGAGTTCTCGAACGTTTGCCAGCAGCCTCGCCGATGTGCCGGTTCGCCACGCCTGTTGGGTGGCCACTTCCAGTGGCGCGAGCGCGGCCCCGGCTGGCAGATCGGGTTCGAAGTCCCGGTTGAGCAGCTTGCCGCGCGCTGCTCCAAGCACTCGGCTCGCTGCCAGCGAACCCTCCCAGCTCTGCAAAACCCGAGCAAGATCAATACCGGCGCGCTCGGCGATCACGGCAGCCTCGCTCAGTGCCATGGCGGTAGCGGCGATGACGTACTGCTCACAGGCATTGGCGATCTGAGCGCTCCCAAGCTCACCCACCCGTACGCAGCTGCCGAGCACCTGCAGTACAGATACCGCGTCTCGATAAAGCCCCGGCGGAGCACCGATCGCAATAGCCAATTGGCCATTGGCTGCAGCAGCTTGGGTTCCGCTCAGCGGTGCGTCCACGATTCGTAGTAGTCCAGCCGTCTTCTCGGCAAGATCATCCGCCAGTTGGCGAAGATCATCTGGCGTCGAGATCCCGGCAACTACAAGGATCGTAGGACTATGTACGCCGGCCTTGAGCCCGCTCGGCCCACCCAGCTGGGCCTCAAGATCATCTAGGTTGTCCAGCAATACCAGCAGGTATTCGCTGCGCGCTGCGAGATCTGCAGGGCTAGCACCGCTTCTCGCTCCTAATCGCTGCAGCTCGGCGGCCAGCTCAGGGTTTCGCCCGTACGTCCAGACCTGAGTTGCCGATGGCAGCGCATTCAGAAGCCGCTGGACGATCGGCTCAGCCAAGAAGCCGTGGCCAAGCACGCCGACTGAGCGTGGAAGAACTGAGTCTCTCGCCATCGACACTATGACGGGTACGCTTCGCCGACTGCAGGAGCTCGCGGGTTGCGGTGCGTCGGGGCGCATGTTTGTTTGCGAGCGACGAAGGAGGCGAATCCGGCGGGGCCGCCGTCAGAGTGCAATCGAATCGGCACCTTCGCCACTCTAGCGAAGGTGCCTCGCAGACCTGCTCTAATTGGGTCCGCGATCCAGCACGACCTGTACCAGTCGGCGGAGTTCAGGTGTCATGTCCTGTTCGGGTACGGTGAACCGCCAGTCCCCGTATTCCACTGTGTAGACAAAGCGATCCGGAGCAGGCCCCCGTGTTGAGGTGATCTCCTGCCTACCAACGCGCATCAGCAGATGTCGCACCTCGGTAGCTTCCGGATCGGAATTGAGATCCAACTGTCCCACCTTGGTGGTCCCCGCAAAGCCGCCAGTACGACGTACGGCAACCGTTGCGGGCTTTTCTATCCCCGGGGCACTCGGAATCGGCTGAGCGCCGGAGGGAGTCCCAGCATGCTGGCCCGCGCCGGCACCAACAGGCTGGCCCGCCCAGACATCGGCCGCCCCAACATCAGCCGGCAGCGATACGCCGAGCACGCCAACCTCAACCCACGCCGCACGAATCTCCTCAGCGATCGAAGGATCGTCTACAAAGAGCCGACGCGCCGAGCTCACGGTCGCTTCCGCAAAGGACTCAAAGCCGGCCCGCGAATCTAGTCGGCCGTTGCGGAGAGTGTCGTACCAGACCTGCCCGGCCTTCTTCCAGCTCATTCCGCCAATGGCTAGGGCGGCGAGGGCAAAGGCTCGGTTGGGGATTCCTGAGTTGATGTGAACGCCGCCGCTGTCGTCGGAGGTGTAGACATAGTCGGCCATGGAACCCACTTGGAGGTCTCTGCCGATTTGCGGATCGTCGTACGCGGTCCCCGGTTCCTTCATCGAACGCAACGCCTTGGCGTTGATTCCAGGGAGAAAAAGTCCTTCGGCGATTAGCCAGTCAGCCTCTGCCGCACTTTGGCCTAGCGTCCGCTGCTTGGCCATCGAGGCAAAGACATCACTGATGCTCTCGTTGAGTGCACCCGGCTGATCTTGGTAGGCCAATCCGATCGTGAATTGGGTGACCCCATGGGTGAATTCATGAGCCATCACATCCGTCGGCTTAGTGAAGCGTTCAAAGATCTGCCCATCGCCATCACCAAAGACCAGCTGACTTCCATCCCAGAATGCGTTGTCGTAATCACGGCCATAGTGGACCGTGATTGAAACCGCACCGCCGCGGCCGTCAATCGATCGCCGATCAAACTGGCTCCGGAATAGATCCAGTACCTGCCCAGAGGAATCAAACGCCTCATCAACCGCCAGATCGCCCACCGGAGGATCGCCGTCGCTCCGGACCACCTCGCCCGGCAACGTTTCAGTGTTGTTGGCACTGTGTACGACTCGCATGCTCGCGCCAGGCACACGAGGTGCAGCCAGTTCCGGTGGTCGGGCCTCGCGCTTGGCCCGCAGCCGATCATCGACTTGCAGCGTTTCACGACCGGAGGCGCAGGCATGCCGCGTACCGGCCCGCCTAGCGATGCGCTGCAGCATGTATGGCGGAACGAATGTGCAGGACATAACACCCCTTGCCGTTGGTTCTTCTGACAAATCTGACAAGCAAAGCCGAGCATTGCGGCAACAGCGATGATTTGATGGAGTTCATCGCGCTGCCTGCGGCATGCTCACACGCAGGCTACATTCGGATTTGGCGACCATCGGGGGAGAATTTTGAGCAGAGTTCTTGACGGCGTGCCATCGCACGTTTCACGCTGACATGCGGGAATGGGTCCACTCGATGGTGAGTGGATTGCCTAACCCGTGGGTCGGTTGACCGGCGCGCAAGCGGTGACGGCCACCATGGAAATGGCGGCGATTCTGTGGCCAAGGTGGTCATGGACCAAGGATGCGCATCGGTGAGTCGAGCCCCCCGGGTGTACGCGTTGAGAGTGCGAAGCACCTAACGCGATTTTGGCATGTCCACTTTAGGACATGTCCGCTTCCTGCTGCTGTTTTCCCTTCACTTCGCTCCTAGGGGCTGCATAGCGTCCTTCTTGACAGCCTCCAGGGATCTCGCAGGTCGGTCTTTATCGGCTTTGCGAGACGTCAAGAAGGGAATCTCTTATGCAGTCGACTCGCGGCCATAGCCTGAACCGTGGACACAGCCTTCGCGGCCATAGCCTGAACCGTGGACACAGCCTGAATCGCGGCCACAGCCTGAATCGGGGACACAGCCTGAATCGCGGCCACAGCCTGAATCGGGGACACAGCCTCTAAACGCGTGTCCGCGGAAACGGACGCTTAAATTGCGCGCGCCGATTCGAGACCTGATCTGGCGGTTCTACTACCCCAGCGGGTCGAGATCGGCGCTCGGCTTTTCGGATCTGACGGCAGCGGTCAAATGGCGCCGGAAGGATAGTGAAATCGCCTCCAAAGTCCGATAGTGTTTGCTTTAGGCAAAGCGAGCGCCAGAAGCGAACACCACAGTCTTCCGCAAGGAAGCCGGGATACCTGACGTTCCCGGTGGTTGGGCCACGAGTGAGCGTGGCTTGACCAGCACAGCCCGTGTGGAACTTTTCCCCGAGGTTCCGCTCGGAGTTCCTCCCCCTGGGCGACGCCCGCGGTTCACTTAGGACCGCGGGCGTGGCTTTGGGTATTCGCGGCCATGTGTAATTCCTCACCATTCATCGGCTGAGGAGCCGCGTGGCCGTCGGCAGATGCCGATCGCTCGCCACGAATGCCATCTGACCGCACCAGCGCTGCGCCTAGCTGGAGACGAGTAGCCACCCCGAGTTCGTCCATGAGTTCGGAAATCCAGCGACGTACAGAGCGCACGTTGATGTTCAACGTATTTGCGATTGCCGAGTCGGTGGAGCCGGTCATCAGCAGGGAAATGAGCATCTGCCGCCGCGGGTCGTTCTCTCCTTTAATAGTTGTTTGGATCGGCACGGCGGCTTCCCACACCGCTTCAAAGAGCCACTGCAGGGCTTCTACCAAAAGCGCATTATGCACAATGGAGGCACGGAGTTCATGTCCAGGGGCATAGGAGCGCATCGAAGGTATAAGTGCGGTGTGCCCATCAACGATGATCAATTTCATAGGAACCGGCGAGGTGCGCGACTGCTCGCCCTTCTTGGCGAATAAGCTCAGTTCCGCAAGTCGGTCAGTATCGAAGCCGGGATCGTAAACGCATCGTAAGCTCACGTCCCGCTCAAGCGCCTGCCACTCCGGCTCGGCGCTCAGAGCCTCCTCAGTGATCGTCGAGCGGACTTGCGCATACGGTGGCTTGTCGAAGAAGCAGATCTCGCGGCGTGCGGAATCTAGCAGTTCACGATGCGCAGCGACGATGGATTCCCGCCCGACAAGAATCTTGATGTCCTCGACCCGGTTTGCACCGGCAGCCAGCAGGTGGCTCTGCAGGGACTCGGCCGCTACGCTGGCGCGCTCGATCTCGGACAGTCGTTGCGCCTTGAGCTGATTGACCACGTCTAGCAGCGGAAGTGCCCGCCAGTTCCCGCGCGAGGAGTCCGTCGCCAATCCGAGCTTTCTCAGCGTCTCAAGGGTCTCTGCGACCTGCTCGGGCGTTAGCGAGGTGAACCTCGCCAGCTCGGCTACCGATGCCGTCTGCAACGGGCCAAGCGCGACGTAGACGGCCTCCGCTTCGGCGCTGATGCCTAGCGGCTGAAGCATGCCTTCCCTCCAGCGCACAGTTGTGACCTGGGGGCCAACGGCGCCAACCCACTGATGGGCGAGAGCCGATACGCTGAGCCAACGGCACAGCGACCCCGCTCGCTGCACGATCGTCTCATAGCGCTCCAAAGGAGAGTTTTCAAGATGGCTGAACTTGCTCAGATCGGTGTCACGGGGCTGGCTGTCATGGGCCGCAACCTCGCGCGGAATTTCGCCAGGCATGGTCATCGGGTTGCGATCCACAATCGCACCTACGCCAGGACTGAGGCGTTGATCGCCGAGGCCGGGTGTGAGGGGACGTTCCTTCCGTCCGAAAGCATGGCCGACTTCGTTGCGTCGCTGGAGCCACCGCGCCGGGTGCTGATCATGGTCAAGGCTGGGCCGGGGACCGACGCGGTCATCGATGAGCTGACGCCGCTCATGGAAAAGGGCGACATCATCATCGATGCCGGCAACGCACACTTTCCCGACACCATTCGCCGTGAGGCGAAGCTGGCCGAGATGGGCCTGCACTTCGTCGGCACCGGAGTCTCGGGTGGTGAGGAGGGGGCGCTTAATGGCCCGTCCATCATGCCCGGCGGCTCGCGCGAATCCTATAAGTCATTAGGACCTTTGCTGGAGAGCATTTCCGCCAAGGTCGATGGTGTTCCGTGCTGCACGTACGTGGGACCGAACGGAGCCGGTCACTTCGTGAAGATGGTCCATAACGGCATCGAGTACGCCGACATGCAGTTGATCGCCGAGGCGTACGACTTGATCAAGCAGGGGACTGGCGCATCCGCTCCGGAGATCGGCAAGATTTTCCAGACCTGGAACGAAGGCGATCTTGAGTCGTTCTTGATCGAGATCACCGCGGAGGTCTTCGGTCACACCGACGCTGAGACGGGCAGGCCCTTTGTCGACATCGTGCTGGATCAGGCCGAGCAGAAGGGCACTGGTCGCTGGACAGTGCAGAACGCTCTTGATCTCGGCGTACCGATCACAGGGATCGCGGAGGCGACGATGGCACGTGCGCTGTCGGGGTCGGTGCCGCAGCGGGAGGCCGCCCGCGCCAAGCTTCCAGCAGGCACGGGGGAGTGGAACGTCGCGAATCGTGACCAGTTCGTCGAGGATGTCCGCCAGGCTCTCTATGCCTCGAAGGTGGTCGCCTACTCTCAGGGTTTTGACCAGATTGCGGCCGCCAGTGCGGAGTACGACTGGAATATTGACCGTGGCGCCATGGCGCGGATCTGGAGAGGCGGTTGCATCATTCGAGCACGCTTCCTGAATCGGATCACCGAGGCGTACGAGCGCGATCCTGAGCTGCCGCTGCTACTGGCCGACGACTACTTCACGGAAGCCGTCAGCAACAGCCTGGCTTCCTGGCGACGCGTCGTAGCGGGCGCGGCTCAAAATGGCATTCCGACTCCGGCGTTCTCCTCATCGTTGGCATATTACGACGGCATTCGCGCCGAGCGGTTGCCGGCTGCTTTGATTCAGGCGCAGCGTGACTTCTTTGGTGCACACACCTACCACCGTGTGGACAAAGAGGGCACCTTCCACACCGAGTGGAGCGGTGATCGCGCTGAGTCTGCGGGCTAGGGCAGATCTGGCCAGTCTGCGGAGGATAGGCCGCCCGGTTCGCCAGGCGATCACGCTGGTACGCAACCGGCTGGCGGCTCCAGCCTTCGTCACTCGGGTACGGCAACGCGGTGGATTACCGAAAGATGCCGTCGCTGTCTTCTTCGCAACCGGGCCGGAAAACATCTATCAGTTTGAGCAGTGGCGGCGACCCCTTGAACACCTCGCGGAGCAGCGTCCTGTCTTCGTGATCGTCGATCGTCCCGACACCGGCGAGCTCGTGCTGCACGCCAGCGACCTTCCGGTCGCTTTCGCCCGCGGCAGCAGGGAACTCGAGGAACTAGTCGCTGATCGAGACGTACGCGTGGTGCTTTATCTCAATCAGATTGAGGCGAACTTCCGCATGTTGCGGTTTCCGAGTCCAGTGCACATTCAGATCGGCCATGGTGAAAGCGACAAGGGTGGGAGCGTTTCCAATCAGCACAAGGCGTACGACCTCACCTTCGTCGGCGGCGACGCCGGCCGTGACCGACTGGCCCAGGCCCTGCGCGGATTCGATGCGACCGAGCGCACTCTGTCAATTGGTCGTCCGCAGCTTGATCACCACTATCCCGGCGCCCCACCGTGGCCGCCAAACGAGGGACTGCGAGTCTGGTATGCGCCTACCTGGGAAGGCGATCGGCCCAGCATCGCGTACGGTTCACTGGCCAGCCATGGCGTGGCGATCATCGAGGCGCTGCTTGCCGATCCTTCGGTACGCGTCATCTACCGACCACATCCACGGACCGGATATGCATCCAGCAGCCATCGCGCGGCCGACAAGGCGATCCGTGCCTTGCTGGCCAAGCACGGCGGTCGGCATTTTGTTGATCGCGAGGACTATGGCTGGCAATGGGATTTCGCCGACGCCTGCATCACCGACATCTCTGCCGTGGCCTACGACTGGTTGGCGACCGGGAAGCCGCTGGTGATCACTGAGCCGGCGCCGACCGCGTACCGTCCGCCCTCAGCACTGCTGGACACCGCGCCACTCCTCGGTGCTGCAGAGGCGTCGCACGTGATGTCAAGAATCCGAGCTCTGCAAGGCGACTCGGACGCCAGAGAGCAACTGCGCGGTTTGGCCTACCACTATTTCGGCGATGTCAGCGCTCAGCAAAGCACCAAGCGCTTCGAGGATGCGATCGAGTACGCATACCAGATCCAGCAATCCTCACCTAACTGAGATCTTTTCAGATCTCCAGTCAAAGTCCTCGCAGAAAATCGATGTCGTCGTCAGGCGCTTTAGGCCGTGGTTTCTGCTTCGCACCCGTGGACTCCGCATTGGGCCGACCGAGCAAAAGCCAGCCAACGGCGCCCGCCAGTGGCAGGCAGATGATCGCTGTCGCCCACAGCCAGCGAGGCATCCGGCGGACGGCGTACGGCGGGGCCTGAGCCACCTCGACGACACAGTAGATCATCAGCAATCCAATGATGATGATCGGTAGATACCGCCCCATAACGGAAGTATGCGTCTTTGGCCGGGGTCGATACAACACTCGACGATAGGCTGTCGGGATGCCTCGCGGATATGGCGTCGCTAGGCTGTGGCGCCGATCTGTGGGCGCGTTCGGGAGGGCGTGGTGACGGCTGGATTCAATGTCGGTGCAGAGCGACCTGCGCGACCGACCATTGCCCAGCTCCGGGAGGTGACCCAGCCGCCCACTGTGCGTACGCGCGCCGCCGCTGAACATTGGGTGGCCCATGCCTATCTCAGAGACATTTCTCCTTATCTGACACGGATTTTGTTACGCGCTGGCTTCAGTGCCAATGGCGTCACCTGGTTAATGATCATCAGTGCGGCTGCCGCTGCCGTGGCGACCGGGTGGCCGGCGCTGCTCGGCGCGATTCTCGCCGTGATCTTGGTGCAGGTGCAGATGTTGCTCGACTGTTGCGATGGAGAAGTGGCGCGCTGGCGACAGACGTCATCGCCGGTTGGCGTGTACCTCGATCGGGTCGGGCATTACGTCGCCGAGTGTGGCATCGCGGTGGCGCTCGGCGTTCGTGCCACGGGCCAAGTCCAGCTCAGCGGAATCTGGATCAGCGCAGGACTGCTGCTCGGGTTGCTCGTCGCGTTGAACAAGGTGGAGAACGACCTGGTGCATGTGGCGCGGCACTACGCCGGCATGCCGCAGATGGCTGACGCCGAACATGTTCGTGCGCCTAGGGGAGGCGGGCTGCGCGATGCGCGCCGGCTGGCGCGGGTATTGCCGTTCCACCGGGTGTTTCATTCGGTGGAGTTGTCGATCCTGGTGCTGATCGCGGCCATTGTTGATCTTTTCGTAGCCGGAGCGGCTACCAGGATCCTGCTTGCGGCGCTGGTTGTCGCGGCGTGTCTAACACTTGTTGGTCACCTCGTCGCCGTGCTGGCCTCGTCAAGGCTGCGATGACAGCACGTGCTCGGTTCGGCGTCGTCATATTGACGATGGGCAACCGGCCAGACGATCTCGAGCGCGGCCTGGCCAGTCTGTTGAGTCAGCGTGATGTCGACCTCGATGTCGTCGTGGTTGGTAACGGGTGGCAGCCGGTGGGTTTGCCGGACGGCGTGAAAGCCAAAGGATTGCCGGAGAACTATGGGATTCCGGCCGGTCGGAACGCTGGAGTGCCGCTGGTCCGCGGGGAACTGCTGTTCTTTCTCGACGACGACGCGTGTCTGCCGGCCGACGACATTTTGGCTCGGATGGCTGCGCAGTTCGCTGCTGATCCCATGCTCGGCATGATTCAGCCGCGCGTTGTCGATCCCGACGGTCAGCAGGCGCCGCGGCGGTGGATCCCCCGCGTACGCGTCGGCGATCCCGGTCGCAGCAGCCCGGCGATGAACGTCTGGGAAGGTGCTGTTGCCATTCGCCGCGAGGCTTTTGAATTCGCTGATGGTTGGCCGGCGCCGTTTTGGTACGCCCACGAAGGGATCGAGCTGGCGTGGCGGGTATGGGACGGCGGTTTCCATGTCCGTTATGACGGGGAGATTGAAGTGCATCACCCGGCCATCCAGCCGACCCGACATGCTGAGTTTTACCGATTTCAAGCCCGAAACCGGGTCTGGCTGGCTAGACGTAATCTGCCGCTGCCTGTAGGCGTGCTCTATGTGCTGGCCTGGACCGGGATATCGGCTCTCCGGCTGCGGTCCCGTACCGCTTGGCGTGAAACTTTGCGCGGTTACCGGATCGGGCTCACCGAGCCAGCGGGGGAGAGACGTCCGATGAGCTCGCGAACCATCTGGCGTATGACCCGCGCCGGGCGTCCCCCAATAATCTAGGCGCCGGTAATTTAGCGATCATGGTGTCGTCTGAGTTGAGTAATCGCGCGTGGTCGGAGTGGGCGATCGGGCAGGTGGAGGCGGATGCGAATCGCAGCGCCGATACCCACCTGCACCCGTTTCCGCTGCCGCCGGAGTGGGGCATCAGTCTTTATCTGAAGGATGAATCGGTGCATCCGACCGGGAGTCTGAAGCATCGGCTGGCCCGATCACTGGTGCTCTATGGGCTGTGCAACAACTGGATTCATGAGGGCACCACCCTCGTTGAGGCCTCTTCTGGATCCACGGCGGTCAGCGAGGCCTATTTCGCGCGACTGATCAATCTGCCGTTCGTCGCCGTCATGCCGGCATCGACCGTACGAGAGAAGATCGAGCTCATCGAGTTCTATGGTGGCCGATGCAAGCTCGTCGAAGATCCGAACACGATCTACCAGGTGGCGGCTGATCTTGCCGCAAGCTGTGGCGGGCACTACCTTGATCAATTCACCTACGCCGAGCGAGCTACCGACTGGCGCGGCAATAACAACATTGCCGAGTCGATGTTTGATCAATTGAGCCGCGAGCCATTTCCGATACCGGCCTGGATTGTTGTCGGAGCGGGCACGGGCGGCACGAGCGCGACAATTGGCCGCTACACCCGACTCAAGAAGTACGACACCCGGCTGTGTGTGGTTGATCCTGAGGGCTCGGCGTTCTATGCCGGATGGATGGATCGAGATCCTTCAGTTACGGCCGCTGGCTCCAAGATCGAAGGGATCGGCCGACCTCGGGTCGAGCCCAGCTTCGTACCTTCGCTGGTAGACCGGATGATCGCGGTCCCGGACGCCGCCTCGGTCGCCGCCATGCGATGGTGCACTCACAAGCTGGACCGTTGGGTCGGCGGATCGACCGGAACCAATATGTGGGGTGCGCTCCAGCTCGTGGCGGAGATGATGGCCGAAGGTGTCCGCGGCAGCGTGGTCACCCTGCTCTGTGATGACGGCCGACGCTATGCCCATTCCTATTACGACGACGACTGGATTGCTCAGCGCGGATGGGACTTGGCTCCGTACCAGGCCATGCTCTCCTCGTTCGAAGCCTCAGGCCTCTGGCCGAGCGTCTAACGTTCTAACCGCGCATTGCAGAACCTACGTGAACGTTACGTGAACGTAGGTTTCGTTACGCGAGTCAGCCACGCCAGAGCGTGCTGGTCACAAGACCTGCGGCGAAGCCCATGGCGCAGATCAGTTCAGTGAGGCCAGTGGCTTTGAGTACCGCAATGAGGGTCGGGCCACGGCCCCCACCACTCACGATCCGGACCGCCGGAATGATCAAAATTAGACCTAGGAGCCCGAGCAGCGCCCACCATGTCGTGAGGTAGGCCACGATGGTGAGCATTGAGGCGGCGAAACCGACCAAGATCACGTACAAGGCGCGGGTCCGAGTATCACCCAGCCGGGTCGCGAGTGTTCGCTTACCGACCTGGGCATCACCCCGGATATCTCGCAAGTTGTTGGCCACCAGGATCGCGCACGCCAAGGCGCCGACCCATACTCCGGTTAACAGCGTGGCGAGCGAGATTGCACCGACTTGCACGTACACGGTGCCGCAGACGGCCACGAGGCCGAAGAACACGAAGACAGAAACCTCGCCAAGACTCGCATATCCGTAGGGTCGCTTGCCGCCGGTGTAGTACCACGCCGCCAGCACGCATGCCACGCCTACCGCCAGCAACCACCAGTGCTGCGTCATGATCACCAGCCCAAGGCCCGCGACGCCGGCGATGCCGAAGCTCGCAAACGCCGCCCGCTTCACCAGCAGCGGCGCTGCCAGACCAGAACCCACGAGCCGCAGCGGGCCAACCCGGGCAGCGTCCGTGCCGCGAATGCCATCGGAATAGTCATTGGCATAGTTCACGCCGACCTGGAGCGCAACGCTGACCACCAGCGCCAGGATGGCTGCTAGCCACGCGGCGCCCTGCTCAAAGATCGCCAGGCCGGTTCCGGCGATGACCGGAGAGCAGGCAGCCGGCAGGGTACGCGGCCGCGCCCCGGCGAGCCACTGCGCCGCCGTTGGCCGCGGAGCGAGCTCGGCGGTCACACCGGCGCCTGTCGCTCAGCCAGCACCTTCGTGATCATGGATCGGATCGCCACCCGATCCGGTTTGCCGCTGGCCAGCCAGGGAAGCGCATCCACGTAGATCAGCTGGCGAGGCATCGCGTACACCGGTAGCGACCCGCAAACCGCACGCTGGACGTCCTCGAGCGAGCCGGTTCCATCCGATACGACAATGATGAGGGTGCCCCAAATCGGATCCGGAATGCCAAGTACAACCGCACGAGCATCCCGCGCGGCTGCCCAGCGCTGTACCCAACGCTCCACCTCGTCAAGATCAACTTTGTGGCCGCCGGTGATCACGATGCCATCCATTCGTCCAAGTACGACCAGCCGTCCGGAGTCCCAGCTGCCTCTGTCCTGAGTCTGAAACTTGCCATCGACGAGGGCGGCAGTGGTCAAGTCTCGGCGCAGCAGATAGCCACTAAAGAGGATCGGGCCGCCGATCATGATTCGACCGTCCGTGGAGAGTTCAACCTCGACGCCTCGCAACGGCTGACCGTCATAGACGCAGCCTCCACAGGTCTCGCTCATGCCGTACGTCGTTACCACACAGATCCCCTCCGCCGCCGCGCGCTCTACCAAGGCCGGGTCCGTCGGGCCACCGCCTACCAGCACCGAGCTAAAGCTGGCCAAGGCTTCGCCGACCTTAGGACGCCGCAACGCTCGGTCCAGCTGGGCCGGCACTAGTGAGATGTAGCGTCGCTCGGCAAGCGTGGCAGCTACCCCAGGCAGATCGCTTAGATCTGAACGCACAGGCGCGGCACGAGCACCGGCGATATATGTACGGGCGAGCACCATCAGCCCCGCCACGTAGTGCGGAGGCAGTGCCAGCACCCAATCGCCAACCCCACCAAGCCGGGCGTAAGTTGCCTCCACTGATGCGCGGATCGCTGCTCGGGAGAGCACGACACTCTTCGGGACCCCGGTAGACCCGGACGTGGCTACCACGACTGCTGCGTCCGCCTCCGCCGCCGGTTCCGATGTTCGCAACATTGCGATCACCCGGCTCCGCTCAACAGGGTCTGCCGGCAGCGGTGCGATCGGCGGTCCGCCAATCAGTGCATCCGCAAGTGACTCGGCGACTTCGGACGATTCAACGACCCGTAGTCGTCCAGTTTGTTCGGCGTCGCCACTCACGGCGACCAGGCTAACCACCAATGACGGCTAGGCCAGACTGGGACCGTGCCAGCCCAACTCTTCTGCTACACGCTCCGGCTCCGCACCCGGTTTCGAGGAATCATCGAACGCCAGGGCATGGTTTGGCGCGGCGGGGCGGGATGGGCTGAGTGGAGCCCCTTTCTCGACTACACAGGACCTGAGTTGTTGCCGTGGCTGCGTGCCGCGGACGAGGCGGCCGAGGGTGGCTGGCCGGCGCCGCTGAGAACTGAGATTCCGGTCAATAGCACGGTTCCGGCGGTCGGGCCGCAGCAGGCGTATGCAATCACTCGCGCAGCCGGTTGCCACACTGCGAAAGTGAAGGTCGCCGAGCATGGCCAGTCGCTCGCCGAGGATGTCGAACGGCTGGAAGCGGTCCGCGATGCACTTGGGCCGAGCGGAAAGATCAGGATTGATGCCAACGGAGGCTGGCGCGTCGACCAGGCTCTGCATGCGATTCGGCAACTAGCTCGCTTCGATCTTGAGTATGCGGAACAGCCGTGCGCCACAGTCGCGGAGCTGGCCGATCTGCGGCGGCGGTTGACTCGAGGTGGGTTAAACGTGCTTATCGCTGCCGATGAGTCCATTCGGCGAGCCGAGGATCCCAACCAAGTGGCCGAATCCGAAGCCGCCGATATCGCTGTATTGAAGGTGCAGCCTCTGGGCGGGGTGCGAGCCTGCTTGCGGATCGCCGACCGAATCGGTTTGCCGGTAGTTGTCTCCAGTGCGCTGGAGACCTCGATCGGGATCAGGGCCGGGCTCGCACTGGCGGCCGCGCTGCCAGAGCTGCCGTACGCATGCGGGCTCAACACGGTGGCTCTGCTGGCCGATGACCTGGTGACCGAGCCGTTTCTGGCGGTCGATGGCGAGATCCGGTTGCGTGATCCGGTGGTCGACGAATCCGCGCTCGACAGACGCCGGCCCGGCGAGGAGATCGAGCAGTTCTGGCAGGCTCGTCTCGTGCGGACTCGGGAGCTGGCCGGTGGGTAATGCCACGACATGTGCACGGGTGATCATCGAGGAGTTGATCACTCGCGGTATCCGTGATGTGGTGCTGGCTCCTGGTTCCAGGAGCGCGCCGCTGGCGTACGAGTGCTTTGAAGCCGACCGGATCGGATTGCTCCGGCTGCACGTCCGAGTCGATGAGCGCACCGCGGCGTTTCTCGCCCTCGGGCTAGCCAAAGGATCCGGTACGCCAGTCGCGGTACTGACGACCTCGGGCACCGCGGCTGCCAACCTGCACCCAGCGGTGCTGGAGGCCTGGCATGCCCACGTGCCACTGATCGTGATCACAGCGAGCCGGCCACGGGCCTTGATCAACACCGGTTCCAACCAGACGGCTGACCAAGATCAGCTCTTCGGCCGGCACGTAAGGGCGTACGCGGGACTGTCCGATGAAGTTCTTGATCATCGGACGTGGCGCTTCGAGATGGCCCGGATCCTGACGGCTGCCACCGGACTGAGGACGCGAATGCCGGGTCCGGTGCAGCTGAATGTCGAGTTCAGTGAGCCATTGTTACCGGCGGAGTCTGCCTGGCCGCCGGCAGCTCCCGAACTCATGATCACCGCGTCGAACCGTCCAGCAGAACCAAGGACGCTGCCCGACGGCGCCCAGACGGTGATCATCGCTGGTGACTGCCAGCCTGAGGCGGGCAGCACCATCGCCAAGCTCGCCGAGCAAGCCGGAGTTCCGCTGATGGCGGAGCCGTCGAGCAATGCGCGTCGCGGCACGGCGGCGTTGTCGACCTATCGGCTCTTGCTGTCCTCGACGCTTGCCGATGAGATCGAACGGGTGGTGATGTTCGGCCGGCCCACGCTGTCCCGCCCTGTCAGCCGGCTGCTGGCTCGCGATGATCTTGACCTAGTGGTGGTATCGGAGTACGCCGACTGGATCGACCCCGGACGTGCCGCTTCCCTGGTGACCGATGCGGTGAGGTTGTCGGAGCCGGGTGACCAGCCCTGGTTCGAGGCTTGGCGGGAGGCGGATCAGGCAGTCCGTGAGCGCCTCGATGAGTTGCTGGACATGCAGCCTTATTTCACCGGACCAGCGTTGGCCGCCACCGTCTGGATGGCACTCGGCACTGACGATGCCTTGTTCGCCGGTTCGTCAAGCTCAGTCCGAGATCTCGATCTGGCACCCATCAACACCGTATCGCCGCTGGTCTACGCCAATCGCGGGCTGTCAGGAATTGATGGCAACGTCTCAACGGCCACCGGAATAGCGCTGGCGCTGGAACGCCCGACGCATGCACTGCTGGGCGATCTAACTGCCCTGCACGATGTCACGGGCCTCGTCATAGGCCAGTCTGAGCCGCGACCAGACCTCCGGCTCGTGATAGCCAATGACGATGGCGGCAGCCTGTTTGCCACCTTGGAGCAGGGGGAACCGGCTCAAATGGGAGCCTTCGAGCGACTGTTCGGCACCCCACAAGGAGTGCAATTCGAGGCGCTGGCGGCTGCCGTCAGGATCGGTTACCAGCGCGCGCAGTCGGCTGCTGAGCTGGCCGAGATTCTGCAAAAGCCGCCCGCCGGTGTGGAACTGGTGGAAGCGGTCATCGACCGCGCCCACCGGCGCACGCTGGACCGCGAGATCACTGCGCTCGCAGCCAGGCTCTAACCTGGCTGGTGGCAGTCACATCATCCTCGTTGTATTCCAGTACGCGCCGCCGGGCCTGCGCGCGCACCTCGGCAGTCTCCCCGTGTACGGCCTCGGCAAACCACAGCTGCGAATTCAGTCCTCCAGGATCGTCGTCGCGCCAGCTGAACCCCACATGCCGAGCCATCAACTTCAGGCCCAAGCCGCTGACGCCGAAATAGTGAGCCTTCACGATCTCCAGCAGATCGACGAAGTGTTGCTCGGCATAGCTGGCCGCCCAGTCCAGCAGCTCGTGATGCTCACGGCGCGCAAGCTCGATGATCTTGGCGATCTCATAGCCGCTGTAGTGAAAGACCAGCACTGACGGGTTTGACTCGACAACACTGCGCAGCCAGGCAAAAGCAGCAACGGCAAGCGCAGCCTCGGTTCTGTCGTCAAGATCATCAAACCTGCTGAATTCGTGATAGACGGCGCCATCGCGGCCCGGGTGTTGCATCAAGAATCCCCACAAGTAGATCCGGCCATCCACCGAGCTCTCGATGTCCAGATCGATCTCCACCTCGGCCTGCGGCATCTCGATCGGACCCGTGGTTTCGCGATCGAAGGAGATGCCTTCCAGCAGCATCCGGGCGCGCCTGGCTGCCACCATGATGCGGCCCTCAGCGCCTTCGCGATGCGTCACTTCTGGCAGGTACCACTCCAGAAGTTGATCAAGATCAGCGGCAGCGAGGTCAGTGATTGTGACAATGTCGTGCTGCCGCAGAGTGGCGATTTCCCGCAGATCCAGCGGCGCCTTGTCTAGACGCAGACTGACATCATCCGGGTCGAGCTGAGGGAGGCAGTGCTCCCACCACTGGCAGCGGGGGCACTCTCTGTTGACGATCGGGCGGACCAGGAGCTCGGGGTCTCGCTCGGGTTGACCGGTTTGCCGTTGCGCAACTTCCGCGATCTTGATACGAAACGCGTACTCATAGTCGTAGCGCTCCAAGAAGCTGCGTAGTCGCCAACCCTGCGGGTTGCTTCGCGAGAAGGTTCGTACCTGCTGCTCGCCGAGATCAGTCCACAGCAGAACGGGTTGTTCGAAGAGATCATCGGTGCCGATAACACCCGCCAGCGCCCGCTCCGCGCCGAAGCCGCAGGCCTCAAGCATGCGGTGATAGTGAGCCAGTTGGAAAAAGTCCCCTTCTCGGCTGCGAGTCCGCAGGTCGAAGCCAGAGATCTCAGCCGCGGCTCCTGGGTTGGGATCGGCCAATGTGGAGTAGCGCAGTACAGGCGGTTCGGTTTCCTCTCCCTCCTGCGGTCGGGGCCTGAGGGTGATCCTGTGCCACTTCACCTGCACCGGGTGGTATGCCGGTGAACCGTGTGCCGTATCCGCTCCGCGGATCAGCAAATCGGGATATCCGACTCGGTGCCCGCGAAGATCAACAGGCAGGCAGCCACCGATGATCACTTGCGCGCCTGACGTCATGGCTCGGATACCCGCCTCGATCCGCACCTCGCGGGTATTGGCGGATAGCGGCCGAAGATCAACAATCCGTCCGCTGCAGGAGGTGATCAGCTGCTCGAAGACCGCCGCCTTGAACTGTGTGCCGCCATCGAACAGCTCGGGCAATTCCTCGCTAGCCTGGCCCTCATTGCCCTCCATTTCGACGCCATTGCTGGTCGTATCGATGGCCACCAACGGATTGAAGGCATTCTGGGTCTTGACTGGGCAGCTGCGCGCGGCGTACGCACCGAGCAGGATTGTTTCGGGCGCTACGACCGTCGGTGTCTCGATCATGCGCGGGCCCTGTGTAGCGCCACAATTCCGCCGGAGAGGTTGCGCCACTCAACGTCGCGCCAGTCACAGTTTTCGATCATGGTCGCCAGCCCCTGCTGATCGGGCCAGGCCTGGATCGACTCGGCGAGGTAGTAATACGCCGCTGGGCTTGAGGAAACCAGCGACGCGATACGCGGCAAGGCGGCGACGAGGTAGTTCGAGTAGAGGGTGCGGAACGGCCGCCAGGTCGGTGTGGAGAACTCGCAGATTAGGAGTGTGCCGCCGGGCTTGACCACCCGCCGCATCTCGTTCAGCGCAGCCCTGGGGTCCTCGACGTTGCGCAACCCGAAGGAGATGGTCACCGCGTCGAAGCTGGCGTCGGCGTACGGCAGCTGGAGCGCATCTGCGGCGACAAAGCTCAAGTCAGGCCTGCGCTGCTTGCCAACTAGCAACATGCCGAACGATAGATCTGTCGGAATGACCGTTGCGCCGCTGGGTAAGAAGGGCTCGCTGGACGTGCCCGTACCTGCCGCCAAGTCCAAGATCAGTTGACCAGCTCGCGGCTCGAGGGCATCGACCACCTGGCGACGCCAAGCCCGATCCTGGCCAAGCGACAGCACATCGTTGGCCAGGTCGTAGCGCTCGGCCACACGGTCGAACATGGCTGCGACATCGCCGCGTCGCTTGTCGAGCGTGGCACGACTCGAACCAGACTCAGGCACACGCACAGCCTGCCATGCGCCACTGACAGTGGCGGTCAGAGAGTGCCTCCGTAAACCCCACTCCGCATCACTAACTGGCACTTGGCATCAGACGCATCACATGCGGAGTCCTAGTAACTGATGCGGAGTGGCAGGCGAAAAGGCCACTGGAATCAGCTCGACAGATCGGTGACCACCTGAATGGTCGCGGGATTTGGCTGCTGGGCGCCGCCCTCATCCTCGATGCTGACCGCAAGGGCCGTCACATCACTCAGAGTCTCGCGGAAGAACTCCTTACGGTCACCGCCACCGGCCACTAGGTTGTCGGGGATCGCTTGCTTACCCTCCAGGGTCCACAACTGATAGGTCCTGTCAGAACCCACAGCCGGCAGGTCCTTGCCAACAAACATTGCGCGGTTAAGGCTCTTGGAGACCACGAAGGACACTTCGCCACCGTCCTTCATGGTGGCGGAGTAGGTCCTTACATCGGGCGCCGTCAGCAGCTCAGTTTCGGCCGCCTGCTGAGCGACCTGCGCCTGACGGGACTGGACCAGCCCATAAACCACACCGCCCAGCGCCAGCGCTGCCGCGACGACCGCGGCGACCAAGACGCTGAGGATCCGGGTACGCCGTTGCTGTCTGCGTAGCGCCAGCTCATCGATGGGACGCTCAGCAACCGAAGCAGCGATGGTCGCCGGAGCCGAAGGATCCGTACGTGCGAGCTTGGCTGACGCATCCGGCGGCAATGGCCTGACCTCGGAAATGGCCGCAAGAATCGAGCCGCGCAATGCTGGAGGCGGAGTAGCCGCACCAGGCAGCAACGATAATTGCGCAGCAGTCTCGCGGAACTCTTCAACCTCACGCGTACAGGTCTGGCAAACGGCCAAGTGTGCCTCGAACTCCGCCAGCTCGTCAGGGTCGAGCGCGTTCACCACGTAGGAGCCGACGGCGCTATGAATCTCGCTCATGCTTCCACCCCCAACGCATCTCGGAGCCCGATCAGGCCGTCACGGATTCTGGTCTTGACAGTGCCAAGCGGCAGTTTCAGCAGCTGCGCCACCTGGCTCTGGGTATAGCCGCCGAAGTACGCCAACGTCAGCGCCTCGCGCTGAATCGGAGTCAACGAGGCCATACCCTTTCTTACCCTCTCCACATCGAGCCGTTGCGCAACGCCGTCCCACACTTGGTCGATCTCGCGATCGGCACCATGGAAGGCATATCGCTCGTCTCGCGCGACCTCGCTGGAGACTGATCGCACCCGATCGACCGCGCGTCGGTGGGCCATCGTGGTCATCCAGGCAACGACACTGCCCTTTTCCCTCGAGTAGCGAGCCGACTGCCGCCAGACCTCCACATAGACCTCCTGCATCACCTCGGCCGCGTGGTCAGGTGAACGCAGCACCCGCAGGATGACTCCGTAGACCCGTTGCGAGGTGCGGTCGTACAGCTCAGCGAAAGCCTCCTCGTGACCGCGGGAACACAGTGTCATCAGTTCGACAAGGTGGGCTGGGTCGACGTCCCGGCCACTCGCCGGCTCGCCCGATGGGCGGCCCGCTGAGTTCGGCGGCACCGAGGAGACGTTCACCAGACCGACGCTTTCACGATTGCTAACGCTGGCTCAGGACATGAGACGTAACACGCTGTTTAGCTTGCAGATCGTGATCACTGGGCTACTCCTTTGTCTCGTGGAGGCAGCACACCAGGCATTGGCTGTCTTCGCTGCTAGTTCGTCGCGGCCTCGGATCGGGATTGGTCAAGATCTCTTTGCGAAAGAGGCAGAATCGCTCCCATGGCCAAACGCGCAATGATCCTCAAGGTGTCTGGGCTACGCCGGGCCTTCGGGCCGAACACGATCTTCGACAAGTTCAACCTCGAGGTGCGTACCGGTGAGGCGATTGCACTCACGGGCCGCAATGGGGCCGGTAAGTCCACCTTGCTGCGCTGTCTGATCGGGGCGGATCGGCCAGACGACGGCAATGTGGAGGTTTGCGGCAATCCCATGAGCGAGACCTCGCCGGAAATCCGGCGCGACGTCGCAACAGTGATCGATGATCTTGACTTCTTTCCAGACCTCAGCGTGGTGGAGCATCTGGATCTGCTGGCGCGAGCCCACGGGATCTCCGAGCCCGATGAGGTCGTGGATGAGGTGTTGGAGGAAGTTCAGCTGGTGCCGCAGTCGGGTCAGCTCCCCGGAACGCTGTCCTCGGGTCAGCGTCGTCGACTGGCGTTGGCTACGGCGTTCGTTCGCCCGCGCAAATTGTTGATCTTGGACGAGCCGGAGCAGCGGCTCGACACCGAGGGCGTCAGCTGGCTGGCACAACGGTTGAAGTCCGAACGTCAGAAGGGTCTTGCGATCGTTTTTGCTAGCCATGAGCCCGAGTTGGTCGACACGGTGGCTACCCGGGTCATCCAGCTTGGAGCAGCCCGCGGATGAGCAGTCTGGAAGCTGGTGCTGACGACTTCGCGTACGAGCAGCCGCCTGAACCGGAGCCATTGACGCCAGCCAGTCCACGTGAGCTGAAGAGGCTGATGAAGGACTGGCGGGCTGGTCGGGCGACGCGCAATGTGCTGCAGGCCATGAGTGACGCCTACGTCGCCGTCTTCGCCGAGGTCATGATCGGCGCCATGGTCGTCAACGTGATCTTGAAAGCCCAGCGGACGGTGGCCCAGTGCACCAGCGCTACCTGTCTATCAGCGCGGGCGATTTTGCCGTGGGCGGCATTTGCCGGCAGCATCGCCGTTGCACTGGCGGTCAGCCGGTTGTTCGGGCCGGTGCTGGCGTCGGCAGCCGAAGGATTCTGGCTACTCGACGCGCCCATTTCGCGGCCCAAGCTGCTGCGTTCTCGGCTGTTCGGCGCCATTGTCGCGGCGTTCCTGGGTGGCGCGGTGGTCGGTGGATTGATCTCGGCCTTGACCGGCTCTGGACTGACCGAGGTGTTGGTGTGGGCAGGTGCGACTGCGCTCTCGGCTGCGTCATCGGTTGCCTTCGCTGCAGCGCAGCAGGGGATCGAGCGGCATCGGCTTACGCGCCTCGCAACGTATGTGTTTGGCGTACTCGCGGTGGGCGCTCTCTTCAGCGTCGTTGGTGTCGCGGCGGGCTGGTTCAGCCTCGGACTTTTGGACAATGTCGGCATCGAGCTCGGCTTGATCATGATCGCCGCCTCCGCTCTGGTGCTGGCCATCAGTGCGGTGTTGGCCGTCCTTCGTCTAGGTCAGATTCGACGGACGCGGCTGCTGAGTGGTGGGGCGCTGGTGAGCGGTATTTCGGGCGCCTTCTACGCGCTGGATATCGGGCTGGCGCGCGACATTGTGGTGGAGCGGCGGGCCATCGAACGTGGCCACGTCCATCCCCGGCGCGGCAAGGGCTTGGGACTGGAAGCGCTGATCTGGCGGGAATGGCAGCGGCTCTGGCGCTTTCCACAACCCTTGCTTGTGTTTGCCGCGACGATCGTGGTTCCGTACGCCGCCGATGCGCTGGGCATGAGCGTGCTCACTCCGGTGTTTGCCGCCTTGGTGCTTTTCGGCGCCACTATTCCGCTGCTCAACGGACTCCGGGTGCTGACACGTACCGGCGGCCTTGCCCGTTGCCTGCCATTCTCGCTGGCGCGGATCAAGCTCGCCTCGATCGCCGTACCGGCGATCTTGGCCGGTCTGTGGGCGGTTGCGACAACTCCGGCCTACCTGGGTTTCGGTGACGGGGCGGCGCAGCGACCGGTGCCGGAAGCAGCCTTGACGGCCATCGCGACCGCGGCGGCGGGGCTGCTGGCGGCAGTGCGCTGGACGCAGGCGAAGGGAGTGGACTTCGGCGCTCCCATGGTCGCCAGCCAAGCGGGTGCGTTTCCACCCGGCCTGGTGACCAACCTCTTCCGGGGATTCGACGTCTGCATCATCACCACGGCCCCCTTGCTGTTGGGACTGTCGCCGTGGTGGTCGCTGGGCGTTGCGGGTATCGCGGCGGCGATCTTGCTCAACTCCATGGATGCTGAGACGCTGCGGGCGCGGCAGGCTGAGCAGCAAAAGCAATTGGAGACACAGCGAAAGCAGCGCGCTGACGCTTCCGCTGCGGCCAAGCAGCGGAAGCGCTAACAGTCGGGGAGGCTGTCCATTGTGAAAGCAATCACAATTTCGCCTCCCGGATGCAGGCCAAATTGGTGGCCCCTGTAACCGCAGATACGCTGAGGGCCGTGACCTGGTCGGCGCGGCACCCGCCGCGGCTCCACGTACGGACGCAGCCGATCGAGGATCCCGGCTCGCTGCTGGGCCTTCTGCCGCCAAAAGACAGCTACGTCTGGTTACGCCATGGCGATGGCCTGGTCGGCTGGGGCGAGGTAGTGCGGCTGAAACCGACCAGTATTTCGGAGGCCGCCGAGTGGTGGGCCGACCTCGTTGCCCAGGTTGAAGTGACCGCGGCATTGGATAATCCGCCTGCGGGTGCCGGTCTGATGGCGTACGGCAGCTTTCTCTTCGATCCCACGAACTCTGCTGGTCGCTCGAGTCTCATCGTGCCTCAGACGGTGATCGGTCGACGGAACGGTCAGGTTTGGAGGACCGACATCGGACCAGCTGGGGCTGGGATTCACCAGAGTCGGCAATCGCCAGTCGAGCGACCGCGCAATGTGACGTTCGCCGATGGTGGTCTGAGCGGTCCTGAGTGGGGCGCCGCTGTCGCCGAGGCCGTACGCCGTATCAGCAACGGAGAGCTCGACAAGGTCGTGCTGGCCCGAGATCTGCTGGCCTTCGCCGAAAACGACATCGACCTGCGGTGGATCGCCGCCCGGCTGGCGGAGAACTATGCCCAATGCTGGACGTATTCGGTTGACGGCTTGGTTGGCGCGACCCCGGAAATGCTGGTGAAGCGGGAGGCTGGCTTGGCTACCTCACGGGTGCTGGCGGGGACCATCCGCCGGTCCGGCGATGATGATCATGATCTTAATCTGGCGGCGGCATTGGCTCGGTCGAGTAAAGATCTTGAAGAACATGAGTATGCCGTGCGCTCTGTCGCCCGGGCGCTGGTGCCCTTCTGTTCCGGCATGAACGTGCCGGACGCACCGTACGTCCTGCAGCTGCCCAATGTGCTGCATCTGGCGACCGACATCACCGCTGTGGCTGACAAGGGTGTCGCATCGCTGGCGCTGGCTGCTGCGCTCCATCCGACCGCGGCTGTCTGCGGCACGCCTACCGAGAGCGCACGTTCTTTGATCGCCGAACTGGAACATATAGATCGGGAGCGGTACGCCGGACCGGTCGGCTGGATCGACGCCAATGGTGATGGGGAATGGGCGATCGCCCTCCGCTGCGGCCAGCTCAGCGAAACCGACCCACATCAGATCCGGCTGTTCGCCGGCTGCGGCATCGTCGCCGGCTCCGATCCTGCCGCCGAACTTGCCGAGGCGAACGCGAAGCTGATCCCAATGCGCGACTCGCTTGGCTAATCCCGGCCGTCGCTGGTCAATTCGCCGGCCCGGCGAGTTGATCGTTTGACCATTGTTTGGGCTGCGGAACGACGATGCGGTACCGCCCGAAACGATCGAGCTCTGGCCAACCGTGTACCTCCTTGGCGGTCTTATGGCTGAAGCCGACATTTGAGGTGAACTTCGCGATGATCGCCGCGTCACCGCTGCGGAGGTAGTCCAGCGCGTAGCGCTGCCAGACCCGGTTGCGGTGACGTGGCTTCTCCTTGTCAGCACCAGCATCCAGGTCATAACTTGCCCCGCCGAGGTCAACCTCGAATCTGCAGCCTCGCTCCAGATTGCGACGTAGCAGATTCGTCTGGATCAAGGTCATTGGGAAGTCGGTCACGATGCAGCCCGGCACGTCGGCCAGGATTGCAGCTGCCGCCTGACTGGGAAAAGTCCGACCAAGACGTAGTTGAGTTATTGGCAATGCACTAACGAGCACTGCGACTGTGGCTAGCGAGGCCAACGCCGCTGGCAGCCACGGCCGAACCGTTCCAACCTTGTCAATGGCGACCGCCAGACCAGCTCCCAGCACGAGCACTAACGGTGCGGCGAGGAGCCCGGAATAGTGCTGGAACCATACCGGCGTGACGGCGAGAAGCGATACGTGGGTGATCAACAACGCGGCTAGCAGCCGCAGCTCTACCGAAAGCACACAGCTGAGGAGGGAGGCGAGCACCAGGATGATCATCAGAGCCGTGCCCAGATGCAGTCGCGGCTGCCCGGTGGTCCAGAGGCTCAGCCCGAGCATGTCGTCGACCCGTTCCACAAGGTTCAAGGGGTCTCGTCGCCGACCTAGCTGATCGGCCACGACCATCTGCCACATGGCACGCGGCGCAGCCAGAAAGAAGGGCAAGCAGGCTATCGTGCACGATGCAGTGGCACTCAACAGCACCGTAAGGCCACGGCGGCGACCCCGGCGCCAGGCGAGACCGCCGGCGACGACGGCCACCGCCACAACGCCCCAGATCTTCACTGCTGGCGATAGCCCGAGCAACAGTCCGGCGGCGATGTAATTTGCGGTAGGCACCCCCTCGCCGCTCCCCAGAGCGCGGGTCAATACCAAGGCGAGCAACAGCACGGTGGTAGCTGGAGCCTCCAGCAGAACGGTGTGCTCGATATAGATGCCGCCAAAGAACAGCGCGTACAGCAATCCCGCGATAACAGCTGCTCGTCGCCCCTGCGGAAGCAGCACTAGCGCGCAAAGCACAGCGTTGAGAGCACCCAGGGCCATCCAACAAAGTCGGGCTACAGCCAGGGCGTTTGGCTCACCAAGCACATCCGCGAGCCACGCAAACGGAGCGAGCAATAGCACGATGCCGGGCGGGTGCAGTAGCAGAAAGTCTCGATAGGGCAGCAGTCCGTGCACGAGGCCCATGGCAGCGGCGTAGTGCACTCCGTCGTCGTAGTTGCCCATCTCGTGTAGACCACCGCGGCGCAGGATCGGTATGAGGCGGGCAGCGAATGCGACAAAGAAGACGCCGGCAAGCGCGGCGGTAGGCAACCATGGCCAAGAAGCGAGCCGGTGAACCGAGCTCGACAGGGTGGAACGACTGCTGGGGGAAGCGTTCACGGCAGTTACCGGGGGGAAGTGGTGAGTGCTTATGCCGATCGCGGCGCGCCGACGACTCCAACCTCATCACGGCCGGCCGTGGTCAACCATGCAACGCGCCGGTGATGCGAGGAGAAAGTACCTGGTCAGTCTGGCCGTTATCCAGCCGTGATGTTGGTGCTTTTCGACTGGTCTGATCACGAATTCATATAGGCCCCGCGTGTCCTGCCTGGGTGTCGCAGCGACCTGGTGTTTTCGCCGGATTGGCGGCAGTCATGCGTGTTAGCGTGCGGGCGGCCTGTGGGATGGCAGGCCAGTCTTTCATCACTGAATTCGGGGGTTCAGTCCTTCATGAAGAAGCTCGTCCGAGCTCTTTTAGCGCTGGCGGTCCTATCGCTTGGCGTGGTTATAGTTCTGCCGGCGCAGGCGGCGGCGCCGCCGTCCTCGTACACGCCCAAGAACGGCATGCTTTTCAACGATCCGAACGGAGCGCGCGGTGAGGACTGCGTGACAGGTTGTCGTCAAGCCGGCTGGCAGCCCACCAACAATCAGCAATTGACCCTGATGAACCAGGTTCTGAACGCTGTGAACAGCGTTCCGGAGGGCTCGATCATCCGTTTCGTGGCCTACTCGTTCAGCTGGCAACCGATGGCCGACGCCTTGATCGCGGCGAAAAAGCGCGGGGTGCAGGTACGCCTGCTCATCGACAGCTATCACTATCAGCTAAATTCGCCCGGGACCGATACTCCTCAGTTGAAGCAGCTGCGCAGTGCCCTCGGAACCGACAGGAGCAAGTCCAGCTACATCCGGACCTGCAAATACGGCTGCATGTCAAACAGCACCTCCTACATCCACTCGAAGCTTTACTTGTTCTCGCGAGTGGGAAACGCGAAGTATGTGTCGATGATTTCTTCAGCGAATCCGGCGGAGACTGGCATCAGCAGATCGTGGAACAACACCTACACGATCGCCAACAACAAGACCATCTATGACGGGAACGTTGACAATTTCAACGACATGCTGCCCGACAAGACCAACACCGACTACTACCACACCGTTTCCGGCGGTCCATGCGATCCGAATGGAAGCTCGGCAGCCGTTTGCAAGATGTACTACTTCCCGCGCGCCGGCTCGACGCCGTCGTCGGACACGATCTACAACGTCCTGTCCGATGTCACCTGCACCGGGGCGGCTGGCGGCTACGGGGCGAGTGGCAAAACCGTGATCAAGATCGCGGCCTACGACTGGACCACGCGGCGCCTTTACATCGCTCAGAAACTCACTGAGCTGAAAGGAAAGGGCTGCAATATCGAGGTGATCTATCCAGCCGATAACATCGACGCGGAGGTTGCCAGCGAGCTGCGCAAAAAGAACATCCCGATCTACAACGGTCGCATCGACCGAGATGGAGACGGGGTGAAAGAGCTCTATCCGCACAGCAAGTATCTGTTGATCAATGGCGTCTATCAGGGAGACTCAAGTTTCAAGGGCGTCTACACCGCCTCACAGAACTTCACCAACAACAGTCTTCGGGAAAGTAATGAGGTGCTACTGCGCATCCCGATCGATTTCGTTCATGATCAGTACGTCGGCAACTTCAATAAAATGAAGAGCTACATCATCAACGCGACGTCCGCTGCCAAGACGACCGCCAAGACGACTGCCGAGGTTGACAGCGTTCGCGATCGGGGACGTCCCGACAACGCCCCTGACCCTGACGAGTAAGGATTCTTCGCTGCGACGCGTCACCGCGATTGTTCTCGCCGGTGGCGCGTCGCAGCGTTTTCCGCCCGACAAGTTAGCCCAGCAACTCGACGACAAGTCGTTGCTGGACAGCGCCATCGCCTCGCTACCGAACGAATTCGCGGTCGTGGTTGTCGGCTCGCCCCGCGCGGTGGCCCACCAAGTGATCTTCACATCGGAGAATCCGCTCGGCGGAGGTCCGGCGGCAGCACTGGTGGCTGGAGTACGCCGCGCATTGGCGGAGCCAACCGACGCCATCGTGACGCTTCCCGCCGATTCGCCGCTTGGCGGTCAAGCCGCAGGCGTGTTGCTCGACCGCCTCGAGAATGACCCCGGTGCCGATGCGGTCGTTGGTGTTGACGCGTACGGACGCGAGCAGCCGCTTTACCTGGCTTTGCGGCCGATCGCCGCCCAAGCGCTGGTCGCAGCGGCGGGGCCAAGCGGTGCGGGTGGCGTGTCGGCGCGGAGGCTCCTCGATGCGCTGCGGCCAGGTTTGGTCGCTCATGAGCTGACGCCAGCTGAGCTTTGGGACATCGATACACCTGATCAACTGCTGGCCTGGCAGCTGCGCTCCTCAAGAGCGGTGGCATCAATCCTTGATCTTGTCGGCCAGCGCCAGACGCAAGTTGACCGGCCGGTTGTCATGGCCATTGACGGCCCAAGCTGCTCGGGAAAGTCGATCTTGGCAACGGCGATAGCCCTACGATCCCCGGCCTCCGTATTGGAAGGGGACGATTTCTATCGCGGCAGTCTGCCGGCGCTGACGGAATCCCAGCGAGAGGCCATGTCAGACACCCAGGTGGTCGATGCCGTGATCGATTGGGAGCGACTTCGTGATCAGGGTTTGTTGCCGTTGCGGGCTGGACAGTCAGCCACCTTCCGGCCGTACGACTGGGACGCCGACGACGGTCGACTTGCGCCACCCAAGACAGTTCTGCCGGCTGACTTGATCATCGTCGAGGGCGTATATACCGCCCGGCCGGAACTAGCGGACCTGGTTGATGCCGCCGTTTACCTGGGCGTAGATCCTCAGACCCGCGCGCGCCGCTACCCTGAGCGGGAAAACGATCCGGAGTGGGCGCGATTCTGGGAGCGCGGTGAGAGCTACTACTTCCGTGTCGTCCGTCCGCCGGCAAGCTTCGACCTTCAGCTGAACGCGCGTGACTTGAGCTGAGGCTCCATGTAACGGGCTCACGCTCCACCTTCTTGCTTGGCGCTCCACTTATTACTGGTGTCCTGTCGCAGGACACCACTTATTGGTGGGGCGTCAGGTGATTTGGTGGGGCGTGAGCGAGTCCAACCCGCCCGCGACTCGCTGACCGCCAGGTCTACAAGCCTTGCAGGATGGACATCTAGCGCCGCTTGGCCGTGTTTGCACCCAACGCGGGGAACGGCCGACCTGAAGTCGTAGACTCGTGCGTGATGACTTAGTGAAGTTTTTCACTAAGTCCCGGGAACACCCTCCAGGAGACCCATGTCAGTCACCACGATTGCCGCTGACGTGGTCGTCGTTGGTGCCGGTCCGGCAGGCTCGGCGACGGCCACGCATCTGGCTCGGCATGGCCTGCGCGTCTCGCTGCTCGAAAAGAGCAGGTTTCCACGCGAGAAGGTATGCGGTGACGGCCTGACCCCCCGGGGTACCCGGCAGCTGATCCGGCTCGGGATTGATACCTCAGAGGAAGCGGGGTGGTTGCACAACAAGGGCTTGCGCATCCACGGCGGCGCGCATCCGTTCGAGCTGCAGTGGCCTGATCTTGCCGACTTCCCGCCGTACGGTCTGGTCCGCCCGCGGGCTGATCTTGATGACCTGCTCGCACGCCATGCCGTCGGCGCGGGAGCCACCCTCTACGAGCTAGCCAACGTTATGGAGCCGATCATCGACCCCCGTAGCGAGCGAATCGGCGGCGTTCGTACCAAGGATGGTCGCCGCTTCACCGCTCCGGTCGTCGTGGCAGCCGACGGAAACTCGACTCGACTCAGCCTTGCGATGGGCCTGAATCGCCGCGAGGACCGGCCGATGGGTGTCGCCGTTCGCACCTACTACACCAGTCCCCGGCACCGTGACGACTATCTGGAGTCATGGCTGGAGCTTTGGGAGGGCAAGCCCGGTAAGAGCGCCCTGCTGCCTGGATATGGCTGGATCTTCGGCATGGGCGATGGCACCTGCAATGTCGGGCTGGGCATCCTGAACACCTCTGCCGCCTTTGGAAAGACCGATTACAAGGACCTTCTCAGGCGTTGGCTTGACAACACGCCAGCTGAGTGGGGCTTCCGAAGCCAGAACATGATCACCCCGGTGCGCGGCGCGGCTTTGCCGATGGGCTTCAATCGCCAGCCGCACTATGAACGCGGCCTGCTGTTGGTCGGTGATGCCGGGGGCATGATCAACCCGTTCAACGGCGAGGGCATCGCGTACGCCATGGAGTCCGCCGAGATCGCTGCTACGGCTATCGCGGAAGCCCATGAGCACGAGTCCGGCAGCCCAGCGGCCGAACGAGCACTGCAGTCCTACCCGATCAAGCTCAAGGCTGCGCTCGGTGGCTACTACACGCTCGGCCGTACCTTCGTGCGGCTGATCGGCCACCCGCAGGTGATGCGGGTCTGTACGACGTACGGCCTGCCGCGCAAGACGTTGATGCGGTTCACCTTGAAACTGCTCGCCAACCTGACCGATGCCCACGATGGTGACGCCATGGATAAGTTGATCAACTCGCTGTCCCGGATTGCGCCCGCAGCATGATCAACTCGGATAGCTACAGAAGGGCAGCTGACCGATGAGTCCCTACGTCGGAATCGTGATCTTGCTCGCGATTGCCTCCGCGTTCGTCGGGCTCACCATTCTGACCACTGTGCTGGTGGGTCCTGGCCGGTTCAATCGTGCCAAATACGACTCGTACGAGTGTGGCATCGAGCCAACGCCGCAACCCGTCGGCGGCGGCCGGTTCCCGGTGAAGTACTACATCACCGCGATGCTCTTCATCGTTTTCGATATTGAGATCGTCTTTCTCTATCCCTGGGCTGTGGCGTTCGACCAGATGGGTTTTTTCGCACTGGTCGAGATGATCTTGTTCATTGCCGCGGTCTTCATTGCTTACTTCTACGTACTACGCCGCGGCGGGCTGGACTGGGAGTGAGGATGCAAGCAAATAGGAGTATGGGCTGAAATGGGCCTCGAAGAAAAGCTTCCCACCGGTGTGCTGCTGACCACCATTGAGAACCTGTTTGGCTATATGCGCAGCGCCGCGTTCTGGCCAGCCACCTTCGGTCTGGCTTGTTGTGCCATCGAGATGATGACCTACGGCGCGCCGCGGTACGACTCCGGGCGCTGGGGTCAGGAGGTGTTCCGCGCCTCGCCGCGGCAGGCCGATCTGATGATCGTCGCTGGTCGAGTCAGCCAGAAGATGGCGCCCGTGCTGCGCCAGATCTATGACCAGATGCCGAACCCGAAGTGGGTTCTCGCCATGGGCGTGTGCGCCAGTACCGGCGGCATGTTCAACAACTACGCGATCGTGCAGGGAGTTGATCACATCGTCCCTGTGGATATGTACCTTCCGGGCTGTCCGCCGCGGCCCGAGATGTTGATCGACGCCATGTTCAAGCTACGGGACAAGGTACGGCATACACCGATCGGGCTGAATGCCATCGAGGCTGCTCAAGATCAAGAGCAGCGGCAGTTGGAGGCGCCATCGCTCATTGAGCAGAAGGGCCTACTGCGGTGACCGAAGACATCCATAAGGAATCGGATGAGAAGGCTCCGATCAAGGGTGCAGTTCCTGAGGGCGAATCGGAGCCGGATGCCGAAACCAAGCCCCAGTCTCTGACAGGCGAAGCGCCGGAGATCGGCTCTGAGGCGAGCGCCGCGGAGGAGGACGAAGCCCAGCTAGCCACCACCGAGGCCACTGCCGAGGTCCTCCAGGTCCGAAAGGGCATGTTCGGGGTCAAAGGCACCGGCGACACTTCGGGATACGGCGGCCTGACCCGCACCATTGAGTCCCCAACACCGGCAACTCTGCCGTTCGGCGGCTGGTGGGACCAGGTGTACGAACGCATCGGAGCGCTGATTCCCAACTACAGCGACGTGATCACCAACGTGGTCATCCACCGCGGGGAGATCACCTTCCATGTCGAACGGCAGCACCTTCCAGAGCTAGTCCGATACCTCAGAGACGACGCTCATCTGCGTTTCGAGTTCTGCAGCGGCGTCTCCGGCGTGCACTATCCGGCTGACAAGGGTCGCGAACTGCACGCCGTCTACCACCTGCAGTCGATGACTCATAACCGGCGCATCCGACTTGAGGTCTCCGTGCCCGACGCCGACCCGCATGTCCCGTCGGTTGTGGCGACGTATCCGACCGCCGACTGGCACGAGCGCGAGACCTACGACATGTTCGGCATCATCTTCGATGGTCATCCGGCCCTGACCCGGATCTTGATGCCCGACGACTGGCCGGGTCATCCACAGCGCAAGGATTACCCGCTCGGTGGCATTCCGGTGGAGTACAAGGGCGCCACCATTCCACCCCCAGATCAAAGGAGGTCGTACTCATGAGCACGACCGACGAGCGCACCCGACCCGACGCAGACCGAGCCGCAACCGATGCCGAGCAGGATCCTTTCAGCGTTGGCGGCGAGGCGGCCGAGGGCCAGGTCTATACCGTTACCGGCCAGGACTGGGACTCCCTCGTCTCCGAGCAGGCCGAACGCGGCGACGAACGCATCGTCGTCAACATGGGTCCCCAACATCCGTCGACCCACGGCGTACTTCGGTTGATCTTGGAACTGGAAGGTGAAACAGTCACCGAAGCCCGCTGCGGTATCGGCTATCTGCACACTGGTATCGAAAAGAACATGGAGTTCCGCAACTGGACTCAAGGCGTCACGTTCTGCACTCGGATGGACTACCTGGCACCGTTGCACAACGAGACCACGTACTGCCTGGGCGTCGAGCGACTGCTGGACATCGAGGCCGAGATCCCCGAGAAGGCCAACGTGCTTCGGGTGCTGATGATGGAGCTGAACCGCATTTCTTCACACCTGGTCTGCATTGCGACTGGTGGCATGGAGATCGGCGCCCTTACGGTGATGACCATCGGATTCCGGGAGCGCGAGAAGGTGCTGGACGCGTTCGAGTTGATCACTGGGCTGCGGATGAACCACGCCTATATCCGACCGGGCGGGATTGCCCAAGACCTGCCCGACAAGGCGCTCGACTTCGTCAAGGACCTCGTCGCCTGGATGCGGAAGCACCTGCCGGAGTACGCCGCCTTCTGTAATGAGAACCCGATCTTCAAGGCCCGGCTCGGTGGCGTCGGCCATCTCGATCTGGCAGGCTGCCTCGCCCTCGGCATCAGCGGACCGACACTGCGGGCCACGGGTTACGACTGGGATCTGCGCAAAAAACAGCCCTACTGCGGTTACGAAACCTACGACTTCGACGTGCAGACCTGGGACACCATGGACGCGTACGGGCGGTTCCGGATCCGGTTGAATGAAATGTGGGAGAGTCTCAAGATCATCGAGCAATGCGTGGAACGGCTCGAGAAGATGCGCGGTGCCCCGATCATGATCGCCGATAAGAAGATCGCCTGGCCGGCACAGCTGTCCATCGGCTCGGACGGCATGGGTAATTCGAACGAATACCTCAAGCACATTATGGGCGAATCCATGGAGGCGCTGATTCACCACTTCAAGCTGGTTACCGAGGGCTTCCGGGTGCCGCCGGGTCAGGCGTACGTCCCGATCGAGAGTCCGCGTGGTGAACTCGGTGCCCACGTCGTCTCCGACGGCGGAACCCGTCCATTCCGCGCGCACTTCCGGGACCCCAGCTTCACCAACTTGCAGGCGATGCCTGCCATGTGTGAGGGCGGGATGGTCTCCGACGTCGTTGTCGCAGTGGCGTCGTTGGACCCGGTCATGGGTGGGGTTGATCGATAATGCCCGAGGGCGGCCCGAGCCATGATCGTGCGCGTTTGACCCCCGTAGACACGGGTCAAACGCGCACGATGTTGGCAGGAGGGGGTGTGCGCCGATGAGTCGGCCGGAAGGCGGTCCACTCAGCAATCCGCTCGAGCCGCTGCCGTCAACGCCGAATGGCCATGCCGGCGGGGACATCGCCTCGGAGGAGCTGGTCGGACATGGGCACTTCGTCACCCACTTCGACGAGCCCAGCTTGGACTACAGCGTCTCGGAGACCAAGATCACCGAGACGACCTTGGAAGAGATGCGCTCTATCGCGGCGCGCTATCCGCAAGCGCGGTCGGCGCTGCTGCCGATGTTGCATCTGGTGCAGAGCGTCGAAGGGCGGATAACACCTGCCGGCATCGAGGCATGCGCGGAGATCTTGGGCCTGACGGCGGCCGACGTCAGTGGCGTCGCCACCTTCTACACCATGTACAAGCGCCGTCCGGTGGGGGAGTACCACGTGGGCGTTTGCACCACCGCACTGTGCGCGATCATGGGCGGCGACGAGGTATACGCCACACTGCAAGATCATTTAGGAATCGGGAACGACGAAACGACAGAGGACGGCAAGATCACCCTGGAGCACGTGGAGTGCAACGCGGCCTGCGACTTCGCCCCAGTGATGATGATCAACTGGGAGTTCTTCGACAACACCACTCCAGAGAAGGCGATGCAGATCGTTGATCAGCTTCGCGCCGGAGGCGAGGTTCAGTCCACTCGTGGCGCCCGGGTCTGTACCTGGAAAGAGGCCGAGCGAGTGCTTGCGGGATTCCCCGACGGACGCGCCGACGAAGGGCCGACCGCTGTTGGTCCGTCGCTGCTCGGCCTGCGCATTGCGGACGAGCACGGCTGGAAGGCGCCAGATCCAGAGCACGTGGCGGAGCGACCGGATGAGGAGAGCAAGTGACCGATCCCCTGACCCCGGTGCTGACGGCGAACTGGGGGGACGAGCGCGCCTGGAAGCTGACCAACTACCAGCGGCGCGGCGGCTATCAAGCCCTGCGATCAGCGCTGCAGATGGAACCGGCGGACGTCGTAGCCGTCGTCAAGGATTCCGGCCTGCGGGGCCGCGGCGGAGCGGGCTTCCCCACAGGGATGAAGTGGAGCTTCATCCCGCAGGACAACCCCAAGCCGAAGTACCTCGTCGTCAACGCCGATGAGTCCGAACCTGGAACCTGCAAGGACATCCCACTCATGATGGCCTCCCCGCACACCCTGGTGGAGGGAGTGATCATCTCCGCGTACGGGATCCGGGCGAATACTGCGTTCATCTACGTCCGGGGCGAGGTGTTGCATGTGGTACGCCGCCTGCAGCAGGCGGTCCGCGAGGCCTACTCCGCCGGATATGCGGGCAAGAACATCCTCGGCACCGGATACGACCTGGAGATCATCGTGCACGCCGGCGCAGGCGCGTACATCTGCGGCGAGGAGACCGCGCTGCTGGACTCGCTGGAGGGCCGCCGCGGGCAGCCCCGACTGCGACCACCATTCCCTGCGGTGGCGGGACTGTACGCCTCCCCGACAGTGATCAACAACGTGGAGTCAATCTCGTCGGTGCCGTCGATCATCAGCAACGGCGACGACTGGTTCTCCTCAATGGGCACTGAGAAGTCCAAGGGCATGACCATTTACTCGCTGTCGGGCCACGTCGCCAATCCGGGACAGTTCGAGGCGCCCTTGGGCACCACGCTGCGTCAGCTTCTTGATCTTGCCGGCGGTATCCGCGAGGGTCATCGGCTGAAGTTCTGGACGCCGGGCGGGTCCTCGACGCCGATGCTGACCGATGAACATCTCGATGTCCCGCTGGACTATGAGTCGGTGGCAGGGGTCAAGTCCATGCTCGGTACCAAGGCGCTGCAGTGCTTCGACGACACCACCTCCGTAGTGCGGGTCGTGCTGCGCTGGACCGAGTTCTACAAGCACGAGTCTTGCGGCAAGTGCACGCCCTGCCGCGAAGGCACCTGGTGGCTGGTGCAGATTCTCAAGCGGATGGAAGCCGGCCGCGGCCGAGAAGGCGACATCGAGAAGCTGCTTGATCTCTGCGACAACATTCTCGGTCGGTCCTTCTGTGCACTCGGCGACGGCGCAACCTCGCCGATCACCTCAGCCATTCAGTACTTCCGAGACGAATTCGAGGCTGCGATGCATACCCCGGCGTGGGAGCTGTTTCCCTATGAGCGCAGCACGATCTTCGTCCGCGAGCCGGTAGGAGCCTAGAGCATGACCGTCACGGCAACAGGTGCTTCGACAAGCTCTGAGGTCGAGCAGCGGGAGGACCTGATCACGCTCACCATCGATGACATCGAGGTGTCGGTGCCCAAGGGCACGCTGGTGATTCGAGCCGCCGAGCTTATCGGAGTCGAGATTCCGCGTTTTTGTGATCATCCGCTGTTGGATCCGGTCGGCGCCTGCCGGCAGTGCCTGGTTGAGGTGCCCGATGGCGGAACGGGACGTCCCATCCCTAAGCCGCAAGCCTCCTGCACCCTCGAGGTGGCGCCGGGCATGAAGATCAAGACGCAGCTCACATCCCCAATCGCCGACAAGGCGCAGCGCGGGAACATGGAGTTCTTGCTGATCAATCACCCGCTCGATTGCCCCATTTGCGACAAGGGTGGCGAGTGTCCACTGCAGAACCAGGCGATGTCGCACGGGTACGCGGAAAGCCGCTTCACCGACGAGAAGCGCACCTACCCGAAGCCGATCAACATCTCCGCCAACGTGCTCCTTGATCGGGAACGCTGTGTGCTGTGCGCCCGCTGCACCCGATTCTCCGAACAGATCGCCGGCGATCCGTTCATTGCATTGATCGAGCGTGGCGCTTTGCAGCAGGTCGGAATCTATGAGAAGGAGCCGTTCGAGTCCTACTTCTCGGGCAACACGATTCAGATCTGTCCGGTCGGCGCCCTGACCAGCTCGGCGTATCGCTTCCGGTCCCGGCCCTTCGATCTTGTCTCCACGCCCTCAATCGCCGAACATGATGCCTGCGGCTCGGCGATTCGAGTCGATCATCGACGCGGCATCGTGCTGCGCCGCTTGGCTGGTGACGATCCCGATGTCAACGAGGAGTGGATCACCGACAAAGATCGTTTTGCGCATCGCTATGGAGATCTCGAAGACCGGCTCATACGGCCGCTGGTCCGAGATGGGGATGTGCTCCGTCCGGCATCGTGGCCGGAAGCAATCGATGTAGCCGTGCAGGGCCTGAAGGCGGCCGGAAGCTCGGTCGGTGTTCTCACCGGCGGACGGCTCACCTTGGAGGACGCGTACGGCTACTCGAAGTTCACCCGGGCCGTGCTCGGCACCAACAACATCGACTTTCGGGCGCGGCAACACTCCAGCGAGGAGGCCGAGTTCCTGGCCCACGCCGTAGCGGCCACCGACGTTCGGGCTACTTTTGCTGATCTTGAAAACGCCAGTTCGGTGCTGCTGGTCTGCCTAGAGCCGGAAGAGGAAGCCGGAATGATCTTCCTCCGGCTCCGCAAAGCCTTCCGTAATAAGCACCTGACCACCTGGACGCTGGCACCGCACGCCAGCAACGGAACGACCAAGATGGGCGCCGGACTAATCGCCTGTGTGCCAGGCGAGGAAGCTAGCCTGCTTGATCAGCTTTATCCGCAGAGCGGCCAGCATGATGATCGACTCGCTGATATCTCACTCGACGAAAATTCGGTGATCTTGATCGGCGAACGAGCCGCTGGTCTCTCAGGCACCTTGAGCGCCTGCCATCGGCTTGCCGAGCGCACCGGTGCGAAGCTGGCCTGGGTGCCACGCCGAGCGGGAGATCGCGGCGCGGTGGAGGCTGGCTGCCTGCCCAATCTCTTGCCTGGCGGAAGGCCGGTAGCAGCTGCCACTGCCCGCGTCGACACCCAGGCGACCTGGGGAATCGAATCCGTGCCCTCGCTGGAAGGCCGGGACGCCGACGAGATTTTGATCGCCGCTTCCGACGGTGAGCTGAAGGCTCTCGTCGTGGCTGGCATCGACCCGAACGACTTCGTCGATCCGCAGGCCGCACTCGAAGGACTCGAGGCCGTCGACTTCATGATCAGCTTGGAGACCCGGGCTTCGCTCGTCACCGAACGTGCCAATGTGGTCTTTCCGGTTTCGCTGATGCACGAGCGCGCCGGAACCTTCGTGAACTGGGAAGGTCGACGCCGGCCCTTCGGTGTTGTCATCGAAACCCCGAATGGCATGGCGGACCTCCGAGTACTGGCGGCGCTGGCCGACGGATTAGGGGCGGATCTGGGCTTCCGTACGGCTGGCGAGGCTCGCGCAGAGCTCGACGAGCTCGGTGCCTGGGCAGGAGAGCGCAGCGAGGCTCCGGACTACGAGGCCGGCGAGGTAGCCGAGCCGGATGGCAGCACAGTGGTACTCGCTACCTGGCGGATGGCGCTCGATGAGAGTCGCGCCGTGGACGGTGAGCCGTATCTCCAGGCCACCGCACGGGCAGCCGAGGCACGGCTCAGCCCGAGCACCGCCGAGGCCGCCGGAATCACCAGCCTCGCAATGATCAGCAACGACCGCGGCTCCATCACCCTGCCGGCCGTGCTTGATCCCGAGATGGTCGACGGAGTCGTCTGGCTGCCCGCACGCGCGCCGGGACAGGGGATTCCACAGCACCTCGCCGCTACGGCTGGTGATCTTGTGACGATTGAACCAGCGATGGGCGGGCCTGGGGGTGTCCGATGAGCCTGCTGATCCCGATGGATCTTGAGGTCTTCTTCAACGACCGCTGGTGGGTCGTCGCGCTCAAGGCGCTGTTCGCGTTCGTGGTACTGCTGTTGCTCACACTCTTCACCATCTGGTATGAGCGGCGAGTCGTCGCCTTCATGCAGCAACGCCAGGGACCCAACATGAACGGCCCCTTCGGTTTGTTGCAGTCGCTGGCCGATGGCATGAAATTGATGTTCAAAGAGGACTTCACTCCCACCGCGGCCGACAAGATCATCTTTACGCTTGCCCCGTTCGTGGTCGCCATCCCGGCGATCACCGCATTTGCCGTCATCCCGATGGCGGGGATCGTGCGGGTGCCCTTCACCGACATCTATACGCCGTTGCAGGTAAGCGATTTGCCGGTGTCGGTGTTGTTCATCGTGGCAGTCGCCTCCGTCGGCGTCTACGGGATCGTGCTCGCGGGCTGGTCCTCAGGATCTACTTATTCGCTCCTAGGAGCGTTACGATCGAGCGCTCAGGTGATCAGCTACGAGGTTGCCATGGGCCTGGCGCTGGTCGCTGTGTTCCTGTACGCCGGCTCGCTGTCGACCTCGGAGATCGTGGCCAAGCAGGCCGAGCCAGCCACGGTTTTCGGCGTACCGCTGTGGTTCGGGGTGCAGCTGCTGCCGTCCTTCATCATCTACCTGATTTCCATGGTCGGTGAGACGAACCGGGCGCCCTTCGATCTGCCGGAGGCTGAGGGAGAGCTAGTCGGTGGCTTCCACACCGAGTACTCCTCGATGCGCTTCGCCATGTTCTTTATGGCGGAGTACATGAACATGATCACGGTCTCTGCGCTGGCCACCACCCTCTTCCTGGGCGGGTGGCACGCGCCCGTGCCGTTCAACCTGTTGCCTGGCGCCGACAGCGGTTATTGGGGTTTCTTGTGGTTCGTGGTGAAGGTGCTCGTACTGCTCTTCATCTTCGTGTGGCTACGCGGCACCCTGCCCCGGCTGCGATACGACCAGTTCATGCGGTTTGGTTGGCGCTGGCTGATTCCAATCTCATTGGCGTGGACACTCATGATCGCGATCGTGCGACTGGGCCAGCGGGAAGGCTGGTTCAGCGGACGCCCGTTCTGGCTTGGTGCGGCCGTGGTCTTCGCCGTGCTGGTCGGGCTGGCCTTCTTCGGGGGCGGCAAGGAGGAGCCGGCAAAGGAGGCTGGAAAACCTGGCGGTGAAGGGATGGGCGAATTCGATGCCTTTGCCGGTGGTTATCCTGTGCCGCCGATGGGTGACCAGGTGCTGCCGGAGTTCGCCCAGGTCCTCAGCGGTGAGGAAGATCTGGCGCCGGACCGATCAGCTGATGACCAGCGGACGAAGGAAGGGAGTGAGGCCTGATGGGGTTCTTCGATCCCGTCGCCGGCTTCGGCGTGACGTTCCGAACCATGTTCCGCAAGACGTTCACGATCGACTATCCAAACGGCCCTCGGGTAACCGCGCCACGCTTTCACGGCCGGCATCAACTCAACCGCTGGCCAGACGGTTTGGAGAAGTGTGTCGGCTGCGAGCTATGCGCCTGGGCTTGCCCGGCCGATGCGATCTATGTCGAAGGGGCGCAGAACACCGAGGAGGAGCGTTACTCTCCGGGCGAGCGTTACGGCCGGGTCTATCAGATCAATTACCTACGCTGCATCCTCTGCGGCCTGTGCATCGAGGCCTGTCCCACCCGGGCACTGACGATGACGAACGAGTTCGAGCTGGCCGACGACACTCGCGAGAAGTTGATCTATGAGAAGTCAGATCTGCTGGCGCCGTTGCTGCCTGGCATGGAGCAGCCGCCTCATGAGCGGCGGCTTGGCGACGACGAGCAGGACTACTTCCTGGGTCTGCCTTCGACAGGCGAACCCGACGACCGTGCCGGTGACATCAGCGAGGCGCAGCCGCGGCCTATCAACCAGGGCTGGCGATACCGGCGCAAGCAGGCCGCGGGGGACCGATGATGATCTTGCTTACGACATTGTTGATGCCGCTGGTTAGCGGCGCCGCGGTGTCCTTCTGGTTGCTCGCGCCGGTAATGATCTTGGGTGCGCTGGGCATGATCTTGGTGCGCAAACCGGTGCATTCTGCCATGTGTCTGGCTGCGGTGATGATCTCGCTGGCCGTCCAGTACGCGGCGCAGGAGGCACCCTTCCTCTTCGTGGTCCAGATCATTGTGTACACGGGCGCTATCTTGATGCTGTTCTTGTTCGTGCTCATGTTGGTTGGCGTCGACGTACGAGAATCCCTGGTGGAGACGATCAAGGCCCAGCGCACCCTGGCAATCGTGGCTGGCTTGGGTTTTGGCGCGCTCCTGGTCTTCGCTGTCGGCAATGCCATCGTCGGACCGACGATTGGTTTGCGCGCCGACAATGCTGAAAATGGCGGCAACACTCAAGGCATCGCCGCACTGATCTTCGAACGTTACGTCTTCGCCTTCGAGGCCACCTCGGCGCTGCTGATCACCGCCGCTATCGGCGCGATGGTGCTCGCACACCGGGAACGACTCAGCAAGCGGCGTACCCAAGCCGACCTCGCCGAGAGCAGGATGAAGCGGTACGCCGAGACCGGGCAGCATCCCGGCCCGCTGCCCACTCCAGGGGTCTTTGCCCGCCACAACGCGGTGGATACGCCGGCGCTCCTGCCCGACGGGAGTGTCGCGGAGCGTTCAGTCTCACCCACTCTCAAAGCCCGCGGCACCGTCCTCGACAGTCGAGAGCTGGTGAAACCCGTGGACGACACAGTCGATGCCATCACCGATGAGGAAGCGCCGCAGACGACCGAGGAAGAAACATGATGGCTCCTGATGTGCCAAAGTGGTCAATAACGACATGGGATCGGCTTCCATGCATGTCGTATCCGACCACATTTGCGCGTCTGGAGCTGAGAGCGTACCCCTCAGCGAGGAGCGAATCTCGCGACCGCGAGCTATTGGGCAAGAGCGAGAAAGCCCAAAAGAAATGAACCCCACGAGCTATATCGTGCTCTCGGCGATCTTGTTCACTATCGGCGCCGTGGGTTTCATGATCAGACGCAACTCGATCGTGGCCTTCATGTGCGTCGAGCTGATGTTGAACGCCAGCAACCTGGCCCTCGTGACCTTCTCCCGCGTGCACGGTGCCCTGGACGGACAAGTGGCCGCCTTCTTTGTTATGGTGGTGGCCGCCGCGGAAGTCGTTGTGGGCCTCGCCATCATCGTGGCCATCTTCCGTACCCGCCGGTCCGCCTCAGTCGATGACGCGAATCTACTGAAGTTCTAAAGGACTCCCGATGCCCCCACTCGAGACTGTCACGCCTGTGCCAGCAACGGGCTTCTTCACCTGGGCGTGGCTGCTCATTGCCATCCCAGCGGCAAGCGCTGCGATCTTGTTGCTGGTCGGCCGACGTGCCGACCGCTGGGGACATTTCCTTGGCGCGATTGCCCCACTGGTCTCCTTCGCGATCGGGCTCTGCTACTTCGTCAACCTGCTGGGTCGCGACGTGCCCGAACGGGCAGTATCGGTCCCGCTCTATAACTGGATCTCCAGCGGACGTTGGCAAATCGATGTCGGATTGCTCGTCGACCAGCTATCGATCCTCTTCGTGTTATTGATCACCGGCGTGGGTGGCCTGATCCACGTCTATTCCATCGGCTATATGGCACACGATGACCGGAGGCGTCGCTTCTTCGCCTTTCTTAATCTGTTCGTCGCAGCGATGCTGCTTCTCGTCTTGGCCGACAACTACCTCGTGCTCTTCGTTGGCTGGGAGGGTGTCGGTCTCGCGTCGTATCTACTGATCGGCTTCTGGCAGTACAAACCGGTAGCGGCGACTGCCGCCAAGAAGGCGTTTATAGTCAACCGAGTCGGTGACATGGGCATGTCGATCGCCGTTATGTTGATGCTCGCGCTCTTTGGCTCCTCGGCCTTTGTAGACGTCAACGCCGAAATGCCCAACGTCGGAAGCACAGCTGCCTTGATCTTGGGTCTGCTGCTACTGCTGGCCGCCTGCGGCAAATCGGCACAGGTTCCCTTACAGTCCTGGCTTTTAGATGCCATGGAGGGCCCGACTCCGGTCTCGGCGCTGATCCATGCGGCCACCATGGTGACGGCTGGCGTCTATCTGATCACCCGGAGCAATGCGATCTTCACGGAGTCGCTGCCGGCGAGCACGGCGGTTGTTGTGGTAGGCACGGTGACGCTGCTCTTTGGCGCGTGGATCGGCTGTGCGAAGGACGACATCAAGCGCGTGCTTGCCGGCTCCACGATGTCGCAGATCGGTTACATGATGTTGGCCGCCGGTATCGGGCCAGCTGGGTATGCGTACGCGATCTTCCATCTGCTGACTCACGGCTTCTTCAAGGCAGATTTGTTCCTGGGCGCCGGCTCGGTGATGCATGCCACCAACGACAACGTCGATATGCGGCAGTACGGAGCGCTGAGGCGGCTGATGCCGATCACATTCGTGACGTTTGCCGCCGGTTACCTGGCGATCATCGGCTTTCCGTTCTTCTCTGGTTTCTACTCCAAGGACCACATCATCGAAGTGGCGTTCGGCCAGAGTGCAGTCATTGGAGGACTTGCCCTGCTCGGAGCCGGGATCACGGGGTTCTACATGACGCGTCTCATGCTGATGACGTACTACGGAACGAAGCGCTGGCAGGATGACGTCCACCCCCACGAGTCGCCGGCTGTCATGACGGTGCCGCTGATCTTTTTGGGCATCGCCTCGGTGATCGGCGGCCTGGTGCTCAATGACTGGATCGTCGGCTGGCTTGATCCCGCCTTCGGCATCGAAGGACCCGAAGAGGCGCCGAGCCTGCTGCACTTCTCGCCTGTTGCGCTCGTCACTCTGGTCGTGGTTGCGATCGGCGTCGGCATTGCCGTGTGGCTCTTCGGGCCCCGGCGCGAGATTCCAGTCACTCAGCCCGCTCACGCATCGTTTTTGACGGTTGCTGGACGCAACGATCTCTATGGTGACGCGTTCAACGAGGCGGTCTTCATGCGGCCAGGCCAGCAGTTCACCGCTGGCCTCGTGAGATTAGAGGACTCCGGTATCGATGGCGCCGTGAATGGCACCGCTGCGGCGATTGGCGGGATGTCGGCACGATTGCGTCGGGTGCAAAACGGCTTTGTGCGCTCCTATGCGCTCACGATGACGGTGGGCGCCGCGATCGTTGGTGTCGTGATCTTGCTGGGCCGGCTGGGCTGAGGGAGGGCAGACATGACTATTCCTTGGCTCACGATCCTCGCGTTGCTTCCCGCTGTCGGCGCCGTGGTGCTGATCTTCACCGGTGTCAGGGCTGCCAAGCAGGTGGCGCTGGTGGTCTCGCTGATCACCCTCGCCATTGCGCTCATTGTCGCGGCGCAGTTCAGAATCGGCGGCGGCATGCAGCGGGTCGAGCAGCTGCCATGGATCAGGCCGCTCGGGGCCTACTACGCGCTCGGCTTGAACGGCCTAGGTCTGACTCTGGTGCTGCTGGTGGTGATCATCACGCCAGTGGTGATCATTGCCTCCTGGCGGGACTTTGATCCACCGGTCGACATGGGCTCATCGAGCAGCTCAGGGACCATAGCTCCGAAGTATGACGCCCGGGTGTTCTTCGCCCTCGTGCTAGCGGTTCAAACCTGCGCGCTGTACCTGTTCCTGGCCACGGACGTCTTCTTGTTCTACGTGTTCTTCGAAGTCATCTTGGTGCCGATGTACTTCCTGATCGGCGGCTTCGGGCCCGGACCGCGCCGGACGTACGCGGCGGCGAAGTTCTTGATCTTCGGCTTACTCGGCGGGTTTGTCATGCTCGCGTCGGTGATCGGTTTGTACGTCTTGTCGTCCAGAGCCGGGCAGCCTAGCTATCTGCTGAGCACCTTGAGCCAGTTGGACATTGCCACAAGTACGGGTCGTTGGTTGTTTGTCGGCTTCATGTTCGCGTTTGCCATCAAGGCGCCGATGGTGCCGTTGCACACCTGGCTGCCAGATGCCGCGGAGGAGTCGACGGCGGGCGGCGCCACCATGATGGTCGGTGTCATGGACAAGATCGGCACCTTCGGGATGATCAGGTTCTGTCTTGGTCTGTTCCCGGAGGCAAGTCAATGGGCGACGCCGGTCGTGCTGATCCTGGCAACGATCTCCATCCTGTACGGCGCCATCCTGGCCATTGGCAGCCGGGACATTATGCGGTTCATCGCTTACACCTCGATCAGCCACTTCGGCTTCATCGTGTTGGGCATCTTTGCCTTTACCAGCCAGAGTCTGACCGGGTCCACGCTCTACATGCTCAACCACGGGATCGGGACGGCCGCCCTGTTCGTGATGGCGGGATATCTGATCAAGCGGCGCGGCTCACGCGATATCAACGCGTACGGCGGGGTTGATCGGGTCGCTCCGGTGATGGCGGGTCTGCTGTTGTTCGCTGGACTCAACATCTTGTCGCTGCCTGGTCTGGCCAGCTTTGTCTCAGAATTCATGGTGCTGGCCGGCACATTCGGCAGACACCCCGCGTACGCGGTGGTCTCGACGCTTGCCATTGTGCTAGCGGCGCTTTACATCTTGATCATGTATCAGCGCACTATGACGGGAGCGGATCCCGAGGTGCTCCAGAGAGTCACCGAGATCAATGGACGGGAACGGCTCGCCATGGCTCCTCTCGTGCTACTGATCTTGCTCCTTGGCTTCTTCCCGAAGCCGTTGCTGTCGATCATCGAACCGGCAACCCAGGCCACTATGCAGCACCTCGGCGTGTCAGATCCGCAACCCAGGGTCACCGCAGAAGGGGGGCGCTGATGCTGCCCATGGAGATTACGGCTCCGCGCATTGAGTATGGCCTGCTGGCGCCGGTATTGGTGATCTTCGCAGGCGCCTGCCTCGGCGTACTGGCTGAGGCGCTTGTGCCACGCCAGACGCGCCGTGTTGTGCACATGGTTATCACGCCCGTGTCCCTGGCGGCGGCCCTGATCATGACCTTGTTGAACTGGAAGTCCGGCGCTCAGGGAGTCGTCGCGGTCTATTCGCTTGCCATTGATGGACCCACCTATTTCATGTGGACCATCTTGATCATTTTCAGTGCGGCAGCGCTGCTGCTGTTCGCCGAGAAAAAGATTGAGAATGCCAGCGTCTTCGCTCCACAGGCGGCGTCCGTGCCAGGCAGTCCTGCGGAGCGCGAGGCCAGCAGGAGCCGCATGGAGCACACCGAGGTGTTTCCCCTGGCACTCTTCGCCATGCTGGGAATGATGCTCTTTCCGGCCTCCAACGATCTGATCACGATGTTTGTGGCGTTGGAGATCTTGTCATTGCCGCTGTATCTGCTGTGCGGACTCGCTCGCCGACGCCGGCTGCTCTCGCAGGAGGCAGCCCTCAAGTACTTCCTGCTCGGAGCGCTCTCCTCGGCCTTCTTCATTTACGGAGCCGCCTTGCTCTATGGCTATTCCGGCTCCTTCACGCTGGCCGCAATCGACGATTCAATACGCAACAGCGAGCAAGGGCTTGGTCTGCTTCTTGCCGGAATGGCTTTGCTTGGGGTGGGGCTGCTCTTCAAGTTCAGCGCCGTCCCGTTCCACTCGTGGACGCCGGATGTGTATGCGGGTGCTCCCACCCCGGTGACCGGCTTCATGGCGGCCTGCACCAAGATCGCCGCCGTAGGCGCCTTGATGCGGGTCTTCTATGTCGGGCTGGGCGCCGATCGCTGGGACTGGCAGCCGACAATGGCAATCATTGCGGTCTTGACTATGGCGGTTGGCTCGGTGTTGGCAATCACCCAGACCGATGTGAAACGGATGCTGGCGTACTCCTCCATCGCACATGCCGGGTTCATGATGGTGGCCTTCGTAGGAGCGTCGCAGGCCGCCACAGGTAGCCCGCCGGGCTCGTTGACCAGCGTCTCGTCGGTGATGTTCTATCTGGTCGCGTACGGGGCGGCGACAATCGGTGCGTTTGCACTGGTGACGATGGTCCGCGACGCCACGGGGGAGGCGAATCTGCTCAATAGCTGGGTTGGGCTCGGTCGGCGATCACCGCTGGCGGCGACAATCTTCTCGATCTTCATGCTGAGCTTTGCCGGCATTCCGCTGACAAGTGGCTTTGTCGGCAAATGGGCAGTCTTTGCTGCGGCCTGGACTGGTGGCATTCAGTGGCTTGTCGTCGTTGCGGTCGTGATCAGCGTGGTGGCGGCGTTCTTCTACATCCGGGTCATTGTGCTGATGTTCTTCGTGGAACCTAGCAAGATGGCAACCAGCGTGGTGCGGCCCGGGTGGACCACGCTTACGGCCGTCGGGCTCGGTGTGGTCGCGACGGTAGCCTTCGGGATATTTCCAGGGCCGCTGCTGGCCCTCGCCCAGCAAGCAGGGGAGTTCATTCGCTGACGCCGGAGTATCGACGGAGGAAGAGTGCTGGCCGAACAGACACAAGACGAGGTTTTCGAGGCCTTGGTCCGATCCCAGCTTGAGTTGATCGACGCCGCATTGCTCCGAGCCGCCGAGGCGGACTCTGAGATGGTCACCGAGGCCGCACAACACATCATCGCCGCTGGTGGTAAGCGTTTCCGGCCATTGCTGGTCGTCCTCGGCTCCTTCCTTGGGCCTCGCGAGGCCGCAGCGGATGTGGTTAAGGCGGCAGTCGTCGTTGAACTCACTCACGTGGCAAGCCTCTATCACGACGACGTTATGGACGAGGCCGGAATCAGACGTGGCTCGCCAAGCGCAAACTCTCGCTGGGGCAACACCGTGGCGATCTTGGTCGGGGATCTGCTGTTCGCGCGCGCCTCCGACATTGTTTGTGATCTTGGTCCGGAATTCGTACGGCTGCAGGCGCGTACTTTCTCTCGGCTCGTTCAGGGTCAGATCGCCGAAACTGTGGGACCGAGCGGAACAGATCCGCTTGATCACTATCTGCGGGTCGTGGCTGACAAGACCGGGTCCTTGATCGCGACCTCGGCGCTGTTCGGTTCCAAGATCGCCGGTGCCTCTCCGCCGTTGCAGCGAGTGATGGCCGACTTCGGTGAGCAGATCGGAATCGTTTTCCAGCTGAGTGACGACATCATCGACATCACCAGCGACGAGACCGGCAAGACGCCGGGAACTGATCTTCGCGAGGGCATCCCGACACTGCCGACGTTGCTGGCGCGTAAGTCAACCGACCCAGCCGACGCGAGGCTGCTGCAGCTGCTCGACTCTGATCTACATGACCGCGCTGCGCTCGATGAGGTCTTGAGTTTGCTCCGCCGCCACCCCTGCATTGATCAGTCACGCGAGGAGGTCCGCAGCCGCGCCGAAGCTGCGCGTGCCCTCCTCGAGCCGTTGCCGGCCGGCCCCGCCAGAGGTGCTCTCGATGACCTCTGCACCACCGTCGTGACGCGTACCGCCTGACTCGTTTGCAACTTTGGTTGTGAAGGCCTTTGATGGGCATGTGGAGAGCAGGGATCGATGAGTGCGGAGGATCGCGTCAATCTCGTGCGACCGAGTGATCGAGTCGAAGGTGAGTACACCCCGGGCATGATTCGCGAGCATGCGGTCGCCGTGGATGGCATGTGGGCCGGACTCGTCCGGACTGAGGCGCATATGACGACCGGCTGGCACCATCACGCCGACTACGACACGTCCATCTACGTAATCGATGGCTCGCTGCGCATGGAGTCTGGTCCTGGCGGCAACAGCGTCGTGGAGGCCGGCCCCGGTGACTTCGTGCATGTCCCCAAGGGTGCGATCCATCGGGAGGCCAACCCGGGTGACGAGGAGAGCCACATCGTTGTGGTCCGTGCTGGTCGCGGCCCGGCGGTTGTTAACGTCGATGGGCCAGCGCCGGGCTGAGCCGGCGCGCCAGAGTTAGACCACGAATTCTCGAAATCGCCCCGAGCTGAAAAGGCCAGATCCGCGACCTGCCAGTCGGTGGCTACCAGATCTTGACCCGCTGGCTCTCGTCGAGCCAGAGGGCATCCGACTTTGTGACGTCGAAGGCGGAATAAAACTCCGGCAGGTTGCGGACGATCTGGTTGCAGCGGAACTCAGCACGGGAGTGAGGATCGGTTGCCAGTCGCTGCAACAGCATCTCGGTGCGTACCTTCGCTTGCCACACCGCGGCCCAACTCAAGAAGAGCCGCTGCTCTGGGGTGTAGCCGTCCAGTGGCGGTTCGGAGTCGTCCTCATGGGCGATCTGGTATGCCTTGAAGGCGATCGACAGCCCACCAAGATCACCGATGTTCTCTCCAATCGTCAGCCGGCCGTTAACCCGATGGCCGGGGGCTTGCGCTGGTTCTAAGACGCCGTACTGAGCGATCAACGCCTTGGTCCGCTCCTCGAAGGCCTCCCGATCCTTGTCGCTCCACCAGTTCCGCAGCATGCCGTCGCCGTCGCAGGTGGAGCCTTGATCATCAAACCCGTGCCCGATCTCGTGGCCGATCACCGCGCCGATGCCGCCATAGTTCACCGCATCATCGGCGTACTCGTTGAAGAACGGCGGTTGCAAGATCGCTGCCGGAAAGACGATCTCATTCTTGAGCGGGTGATAGTACGCGTTGACCGTCTGCGGCGTCATCAGCCACTCTTCGCGGTCGATGGGCTGGCCGATCTTGTTCAATGCCCGGTTGACTTCGAAATCTGCCACCCGCATCACGTTGCCGATCAAGTCGTCGCGCGTGATCACCAACGAGGAGTAATCCCGCCACTTGATCGGATAGCCGATGTGGGAGCGGAACTTGGCGAGCTTGTCGAGAGCGCTCTCCTTCGTCTCCTCTGTCATCCAGTCGAGATCGGTAATGGAGCGCCGGTACGCCTCGATCAGATTGCCGACCAACTGATCCATCCGCTCCTTGGCGGTCGGAGAGAAATACCGGTCGACATAGATCTTGCCCACAGCCTCGCCGACCGAGGCCTCTACCAGCGCAACGCCTCGCTTCCAGCGCTCCCGAAGCTCCGGCGTACCCGACAACACCGTTCCGTAGAAGCGGAAGTTTTCATCAACGAAGGGCATCGACAAGTACGGCGACAGCGAGTTGATCACTTTCCAGCGTGCCCAGGCTCGCCAGGCCGGCAGCCGGTCATCGCTCAGCAGGGCTGATACGTCGGCGAAAAATGACGGCTGCATCGCCACCAGCTCGCCCATCTTGGATTCAGCAATGTCGCCCCCAGCCAGGAACTGTCGCCAATGCAGCCCGGGAGAGCTAGCGATGAACTCGTCGAGACTCATCAGGTTGTACATCAGCCGGATATCGCGGCACTTCACCTTGTCCCAGTGCGTCGCGGCAATCTCGGTCTCAAGATCAAATACCTGCTGCGCCTGGGCCGCCGCATGCTCGATGCCAGCAAGCTCCAAAGATGCCCTCACATGCCCGAGGTACTGCGCGCGAATATCGGCATACTCCTCACGCCGGTAGTACTCCTCATCGGGCAGGCCCAATCCACCCTGTCCGGCAAAAATCACATACCGATTGGGATCGCCGGGATCCGGCTCGGCCTGCAGGCCGACCAGCCCGGCTACTGCCTGGCGCGCGAAGCCACCTATCAGGCGCATCAGGTCCGGCACCGTCTCCACGGCATCAATGGAGATCAGCAACGGCGTGATCGGACTCGCTGCTGCCTTCTCGACTGCCTCCTCGTCCATAAAGCTGGCATACAGGTCGGCGATACGGGCCTCATCCGAGCCGGGCTTCCCACTTTCGAGGGTGGTGATGATCTCACGGACAGCGGCCTCGGCCTGATCGCGCAACTCCATGAAGGCGCCGGTCAGCGGCTTGTCCGGCGGAATCTCAGCGGTATTGAGCCAGGAGCCGTTGACATGTCGAAAAAGATCATCCTGAATCCGAACGCCGTCGTCGAAGGTGGAGAAGTCGATGGCAGGTCTCGGAGCAGCAGAGGTCTCAGTCACCCGGCACATGCTACCGACCGGTAGTGAGGCCTCCGATAGTTACAACCACTTGACCTTGAGCGGCTTGCCGGTCACCTTCACTACGGCTACTGATTTTCCGGTGAGCTTTCCGGAGCAGTTGCCGGATCGGTCTTTATAGGTGCAGCTGCCGGAGAGCTTCAGATCGATCGGAATCTCGATCCGAGCTTGCGTGCCGCTCAGGCTTACCGCGGGTTTCCGGAACGGATCATCCCCGGATTCGCGCCAGGTGATGGTGCTCTTGTCGTAGGTGTACTTCGACTTGAATTTCTGCGGGCAATTGCTGGGACTCAGCGAATGCTCTTCAAGACACTTGTTGAAGCTCTTCTTTGTCGCCGAGATGGCCGCCTTCTTGCCGGCTTTGGTCAGCTGGCTTTGAATCTGATAGGTATCCGCCTCGACGTACGGGCTCTTCACCAGCACAACGTTCTTCGATCCGTAGCCGACATAGCGCAGGCCTGAAGTGAAGGCGTAGGAGCCAGGCAAGACCGCAACCGAGTCGTCGGTGATCTTCACCCCATTGATCTTGACCGGGATTGATCCGTCGGCGATGGAGGAGATATCCAGATCCTTGACAGCGCGGCTGATCCTCCAGGCGTCGCCGACCTTGACCACGTCGAATGACTCGCTGACATCGGAATCGCCCACCGTATAGCTGGCAGATACCGACTTTGCGTTCTGATCTTCGACGACCGGTACGTCGATCGCCTGCAGCGGCGCCCGCTCCATCGAGGCGGCAAGCACCTCGTTGGTCAGCAACGGTCCCGTGGGCGCCGGCTCCACGGCATAGGACAGCGCAGCCTTGGCGTCGCCAGCAGCGATGGCTTCCAGGTAGGCCGCAACCGCATCCGAGGGTCGTGAGGCCTGCGGTCCTCCGTTCTGCGATGGATTGTTCTGCTGGCCTTGCGGACTCGTGCTGGACCGATCGCGGGTAGCAACAACTAGAGCGATGACCGCCATCAAGATCACCGCCAGCGCGCTCGCCCCGACAATGATCAAGATCTTATTCCCGCTATTTCCAGTGCTGCGCCTCGGCGCAGGCGGAGGCTGCATTCGTGCCCCGTACTGGCCACCAGGTGTTCCGTACGGGCCAGGCCCCCGTCCGCCGGCCCATGTGGTTTGTTGCTGGCCGGTCTGCTGCTGATCAGGAGCGAAGAGCCCGTAGGAGTAGCCGTACGCGGTATCGGGGCTGCCGACAGGCTGCTGAGGATATGCGCCCGGCGACTGCTGCGGATACTCGTACGGTGACGGTTGCTGTCCAGGAGGTGGTGCTTGATCTGGCATCGGTGGCTGCGGGCCCGGTTGGGACCAAGCACCGTACGGGTTGTTCGAGCTCATGGATCGTCTCCTGACCGGTGGTCCTCAGCGAACTTTAGTCAGCCGGCCGGTTAGCCGCGGGGCCGATGGCAAAGTGGACTAATTCCCGGACCTGAACCTAACCAACACTCCAGGTGTCATGGCCGTTGATGACCGCCTGCAGGGCATCGTCATCGTTGCCCAAGCTGGCGGCAAGTGCAACTTGATGCCGGGCTTCGTCGTCGTAGGTGGGTGCCTCGACGTCGCGGAAGATACCAATCGGCGCACGATGCAGAACGCCTGCATCGGTGAGCCGGGAGAGCCCGAAAGCAAACGACGGATCGGCCAGATGAGCGTCGTGAACGACCAGAGCGTCATCACCGACATCAGCCACTTCGGCCACGGAAAAGGCCCCAGTCTTACGATCGCGTACGACGCCAAGGTGCCCGTCGACACCAAACCGGATCCGCTCGCCGTGGTTCAGCGGGATAATCGCATCGGCCGAGGTCGCCGGATCCTTGATCGCGTCGAACGCACCGTCGTTGAAGATCGGGCAGTTCTGGTAGATCTCCACCAACGAGGTACCGCGATGTGCGGCGGCTGCCCGAAGCACGCTCGTCAAGTGCTTGCGATCCGAGTCGATGGTCCGCGCAACAAAGGTCGCTTCGGCGCCAAGCGCAAGCGAAACCGGATTGAACGGGTTGTCAAGTGAGCCCATCGGAGTCGACTTGGTGATCTTGCCGATCTCCGAGGTGGGGGAGTACTGGCCCTTGGTGAGCCCGTAGATGCGGTTGTTGAAGAGCAAGATCGTTAGGTTGACGTTGCGGCGCAGCACATGGATCAGATGATTGCCACCGATCGACAGCGCATCACCGTCACCAGTGATCACAAAGACAGCCACATCTTCCCGCGCCGTCGCCACTCCCGTGGCGATCGCCGTCGCCCGGCCATGGATCGAGTGCATGCCGTAAGTGTCCACGTAATAAGGGAAACGCGACGAGCAGCCGATGCCGGAAACGATCACCGTGTTCTCGCGCTTGATGCCGAGTTCGGGCATGAATCCTTGGAACGCCGCAAGCACCGCATAGTCACCACAGCCGGGGCACCAGCGCACCTCTTGATCACTGGTGAAGTTCTTGCGGTTCAGCGGCTCCAACGACAGTGGAACGCCGGCAAGTCCTCGATAGCTGTGCCCGTTGCCGTTTGGCCCGAGCGGGGAGGTGGGGTGATCAAGCTCCGAATGCAGCTGATCGACGGCGGTCACGGGTTTGCCCCTTCCAGTTGATCGATCTCGGCTTCAAGATCGCGAGCAAGTTCGCTGAGCGAGATCGGCAGCCCGCGAACCTTGGAGTAACTGCGTACGTCTATCAAATACTTTGCCCGCAGCAAGAGCGCGAGCTGACCCAGGTTCATCTCCGGAACGATCACCCGCTCGTAGTTGCGCAGGATGTCACCGAGATTGGCAGGGAACGGGTTCAAGTGCCGCAGGTGGGTGTGCGCCACCAGCCGGCCGGTCTTACGTACCCGTCGCGCGGCCGCGACGATCTGTCCGTACGTCGAACCCCATCCAAGAACCAAGACGCGGGCATGCCGGCCGTCGGTATCGGCCGGGTCGTCGACCACCAAATCCGGAATGTCTTGGACGATGCCGTTGATCTTGGCCTGCCGGGTGCGGACCATCTCCTCGTGATTAGCCGGGTCGTAAGACACCGCACCGGTGTCCTTGGCCTTCTCGATGCCGCCAATGCGATGCTGCAGTCCGGCGGTACCGGGAATCGCCCAGGCGCGGGCCAATGTCTCGGGATTGCGTAGATAAGGCATGAAGACCGGCTCACCGGCCTTGTTGGTGGCATTGGCGGCGGCGGCGAACTGCGGGTCGATCGCGGGAATGGATCGCAAATCCGGAATCAGCCACGGCTCTGCGCCATTCGCGATGTAGCCGTCGGACAAGATCACTATTGGCGTCCGGTACTTGATCGCGATCCGGACGGCCTCGAGTGCGGTCGGGAAGCAGTCCGCAGGGGACTGCGCAGCTAACACGGGCACCGGCGCCTCGCCATTGCGGCCGAACATCACCTGCAGCAGATCGGCCTGCTCGGTCTTGGTCGGCATGCCTGTGCTCGGCCCGGCGCGCTGAATATCGCAGATGATCAAGGGCAGCTCGGTCGCTACGGCTAATCCGATGGTCTCGGACTTCAGCACGGCCCCTGGGCCGGAGGTAGTCGTAACCCCCAGATGCCCTGCGAAGCTGGCGCCCAGCGCGGCGCCGATTCCGGCAATCTCGTCCTCGGCCTGGAAGGTGGTGACCCCGAACCTCTTGTGCTTGCTCAACTCATGAAGCACATCGGAGGCCGGAGTGATCGGGTAGGCCCCCAGAAACAGCGGCAGGCCAGCCTTCCTCGATGCGGTGATCAACCCGTACGCGAGCGCAAGATTGCCAGAAATCTGCCGGTACTTGCCGGATGGCATTGGTGCGGGCGCCACCTCGTAGGTGACGGCAAAAACCTCTGTGGTCTCGCCGAACGCGTACCCGGCCTTGAAAGCGGTGATGTTGGCGTCGCGAATGTCCGGCTTCGAGGCGAATTTGGTCGCCAGGAAATTGATCGTGCCGTCGGTCGGCCGGTGATACAGCCAGGTCAGCAGCCCGAGCGCGAACATGTTCTTGGCCCGGGTTGCGTCCTTGCGGGTCAGGCCGAATTCCTTGACGGCTTCGATGGTCATGCCCGTCAGATCCAGCGCGTGCACCTGGTAGTCCTCGAGCGAGCCGTCGGTCAGGGGATCGCTCTCATAGCCGACCTTCGCCAGGTTGCGCTTGGTGAAGTCTGCGGAATCGGTAATGATCACGCCGCCGCGTGGCAGGTCGTCGATGTTTGCCTTAAGGGCGGCTGGATTCATCGCAACGAGCACATCCGGCCGGTCGCCCGGAGTCATGATGTCGTAATTGGCGAAGTGCAGCTGGAAACTCGAGACGCCTGGCAACGTGCCGGCGGGTGCCCGGATCTCGGCTGGGAAGTTGGGCAGCGTGGAGATGTCGTTGCCGAAAACCGCCGAGTCGGAGGTGAATCGATCACCGGTGAGTTGCATGCCATCGCCCGAGTCCCCGGCGAATCGGATCACGACCCGATCGAGGGTATTGACCTGCTTCACTACTCTCCGCGCCTTCTCTCTGTGGCGTGCCTCAGCTGCTGTTGGGTCAGGGGGGTTCGTATGGCTGCGATCTCCGCTGAGGCTGCCGATTTATTAGGAGCTGCTCGCGCAATGCCGACGCTCGCAACTCGGGCTAACAAAACCATGATAGGCAGGCAAATCTCAGGATTTCGGGACGTTCAGCTCATGAAATCCATTCGTTAGGACATACGCGCAACAGCGTGGTCTCGATCGGGCCGATTACCGTTTACCCATGCGGTGGGTCGATTGGTACGGCGACGGCTCACTCTGGGTGCTGAATGTTGCGCTGGCTTGCTGCACGCTGGAGTTCGATGCTGCCATCAAACGCATTCCGGGCGCGCCGGTTACTGCGATACCACTGCCGGTCCTTAATGAACGGGCCCAGGTGGCCGTGGTCATCTCCGGCACCGTGACTGACCGGCTAGCGCCTGCGGTCGCAGCGCTCGTCGACGGCTGCGAGCAGCAGACTGGGCGGCGTCCGGCGGTGATCTCTTTCGGTGCGTGTGCCTCTGCGGGTGGTCCGTACTGGGATTCGTACGCCGTAACTAAGGGTGTCGATCAGCTGGTTGCTGTCGACGCATACGTTCCTGGTTGCCCGCCTCCGCCGGAGGCGCTGCAGGCGGTGCTGGACGAGATTGTTGGACGGGTCCCGTCGTGACGGAGGTATTGCCCCAGGACTGGCTGACGGCGGTTGAGGAGTTGAAGGCGGATGGCTTCGACTACTTCGACTGGCTCGGCTGCGTAGATGAAATCGGTCGTCGGAACTGCTTCCGGATCGTGCTGGTCCTACGAGATCTCGGGCGAGAAGCCGAGGCGAGAATGCTGAGCTGTGCGCTGCCCCGGGATGATCCGCGGATAGCTTCGGTCGTCGATGTCTTCAGAGGAGCGGCGTGGCACGAGCGGGAGGTGGCGGAGCTGTTCGGTGTTCAATTTGAGGGCGGGGAGCGGCGCCGGCTGCTGCTAAATCCGGACTTTGAGGGAACGCCGCTGCGGAAGGATGAGGTGCTGGCGGCCCGTACGGGGATGAACTGGCCGGGAGGCAAAGAGCCGGGAGAGTCGGACGCGTCTCCCAGCCGGCGCCGTATGGTGCCGCCCGGCGTACCCGATCCTGCGGTATGGGGTGACCGCGATCCATCTGCGCCTCCGGCCGATCCGGCTGACGTGGCCGAGTCGGCTGGCCGCGGCAGAGTCAGGCGGAGGCGTACGTGACTTCTTCTGGCGAGTCGCATCGGTGGATTCGGTTGATCGAGCCTGCCTGTACGTCGTGCATGATCTGTGCTCGGGAATGTCCGAGCTGGTGTATCAGCATTGACTCGCATACCGAGCCGGTGGAGGACTTGCCATCCGGGGCCAGGGAACGTACCCGAAATGTCCTTGATCGTTTTGCCATCGACTGGTCGCTGTGCATGTATTGCGGCATCTGCGTCGAGGAGTGCCCATACGACGCTCTGGAGTGGGTCGGCGAGCTGACACAGCCAGGATCGAGCCCGGACTCCTTGGTCGAGCAAATGGTGGACCAATCCTCAGAACCGCAAGTTCACTCAATGAGTCAGTCAAAGAAGGGCTGCGTTGCGGCCGCACACTAGAAGGGCCAGGCTGCATGGATACGGCTGGGAGGCGCAAGATGCTGAGCATGGCACGGGTTGCCGCGGCCGTCGTGGCGGCGATCTTGGGATGCTCTGTGCTCGGAGCTGCATCCGGCTGCGCACCTCCCGACCACACCTATGTAGCAAACAGCGCCAACAAGACATATTTCAAGGTGCCAGCGTCTTGGCACGAAATTGACGAAAAAGATCTCAAGCAGACTGTGGCCGGAGCCAGCGCCAGCCCCACGCCGGGGAGTGACAGTGAGTGGGTCACGGCGTACGACGCTTCGAAAGCACCGTCGCCCGCACACCTGGTGGGAAGCGATACCCCTGATCCAATTGTGTACGTGAGTGTGCAGCCGCTGCCGACGGAGGCAGGCGGGCAGGTCACACTAGACAACCTTCGCGATCTGACGCTGCCGGTGACGTCTGTGGCTCGCGAGGCTGCTGGCACCTCTTCGACGACCTTCACCGACTTTAAGTTGATTAGCGATTCAGAACTGACGCCGAAATCAGGGCTTCGCGGCGTGCACGAGGTTTTTCAGTACCGGATCGAGGGCGGCCCGTTGCAGACGTTCGACGAAACGGCGTATACGAATAAGGAAGGAAGCAAGGTGTACCTGATGCTGCTGCGCTGTTCGAGTGCGTGCTATCAGGCGCGGCAGGCAGAACTAGAAAGTGTGACCGCCTCATTCACGATCCAGGAAAGATAAATGAGCACAAATGCGCCGCCCCCGGGCCCGCCGTACGAGCCGCCGGATCCCCCGGCTGGCCCGCCGTACGAGCCGCCGGGATATGGCATCACCGAGGTTGACCCCAACTGGCCACCGCCCCCGGAGGGGCTTCCGGCACCGGGCAAGCATTCCTCGGACCCGGAGCCGAAGACCCGTAAGCCGCTTGCACTATGGGATCGCGTCAAGTTGCTGCTGTTGCTGGCGATTGCGTGGTTGATCCTGCTCTGGGCCTCGATGGCCAGCAACCCCATCCTGCCGTTCAGCGACGCGGTCCGGCTGCAGGTACGCAGCGGTTGGTGGCTGTTAGCGCTGATCGGCCTTGAGGCCCTTCGGCAGCTGCATTATCTGATCAGTGAGCACTGGGCCGCATATCACCGGTTCTGGACTAAGACGCTTTTCGGCCGCTTCGATCGCGCGATTAAGCGAAGGTTTTCCGACTGGACGCGATTCCGTATCGCTCGCGTCCTGAAGATCCTTTTCTTCATTGCGCTGTACGCCGTCATCGCCGGCAGGATCCTCGAGACCTCGCCCGTGGTGGCGATCTTCGAAGCTCCCGCAATCCTGTGGCAGGTGCTGCCCTTTGTCCTGCAGCTGGCTTTTGCATTCTTCTTCATCGCGTTCCAATTCATTGGCCTGTTCTGGTTGTTGTCACGGGGCGGTGTCGACGTGTACTACCCCGACGACATCACGACCCGGTTTACAGATGTCTGGGGACAAGATCATGTGTTGGCGCGCGTGAAGGAAAACATCCTCTTCCTTGAGAACCCCGACGAGATCGAGGAAAAGGGCGGTTACGTGCCCGGCGGCCTGTTGCTGTGGGGGCCTCCGGGAACGGGTAAGACGCTGATGGCTGAGGCGGTCGCCGGCGAGACGGGAAAGCCGTACGTCTTCGTGGACCCCGGCGCCTTTATCAACATGTTCTTTGGGGTGGGCATCCTCAAAGTGAAGTCACTGTTCCGCAAGCTCCGGAAGTTGGCGCTTCGGTACGGCGGTGTGATCGTCTTCTTCGATGAGGCCGATTCATTAGGAAACCGAGGTGCCGTTGGCCAGGTCGGTCCCGGGGGAGGGCCCGGACGCGCTGCCCCATCGCCGTTCCAGGCGGCCGGCTGCCACGGGTTTTCCTACCTCGCGCCCGACACGCAGTTCATGCTGGTGCGTAACGCGATGCAAAGTGACGCGTCGGTTATCGAAGAACCACGACCTCGTCGTTGGAAGCAATTCATGCCGGGCGCAGCCATGGGTGGCGGCGGCGGGATGGGAACTCTGCAAGCGCTGTTGACCGAGCTGTCTGGCCTGAAGAAACCACGCGGACTCATCAACCGGTATGTCCGACGGGCTTTGGGCATGAAGCCCAAGCCGCCGCCTAAATATCGGATCCTCGTGATGATGGCAACCAACATGCCGGAAGCCTTGGACGAAGCGTTGCTGCGGCCCGGCCGTATCGACCGGATCTACAAGGTCGGCTATCCGAGCAAGGCCGGCCGGATTCGGACGTACGAGGGGTACTTCAACAAGGTGCGGCACGAGCTGACGCCGGAGAACATGGATAAGTTGGCGACCATCACCCCGTACGCGACCGGCGCCACCATCAAGGATCTCGTTAACGAGTCGCTGATTACCGCGATCCGCGACGATCGCGATGTGATCACCTGGAAAGACGTCCTGAAGGCGAAGCAGCTCAAGGAGCTGGGACCGCCAGAGGATGTGGAGTACATCGAGCGGGAGCGGCATGCGGTAGCGGTGCACGAGGCCTGCCATGCCATCACGGCGTACCGGACGCGCCAACACATGGAGATCGACGTCGCGACCATCGAGAAGGGCAGCGACTACCTCGGGATGGTTGCAAGCATTCCGCCTGAAGATCAGTTCACGCGGTGGCGGAGCGAGTACGACTCCGACATCCTCGTGTCGCTTGCCTCCCTAGCTGGAGAGCGGATGTTCTTCAACGACGACAGCTCCTCCGGGGTTTCCGGCGACCTGGAGTCTGCCACCTCTGTCGCCTCGTACATGGAGGGCTTCTGGGGCATGGGCTCCACCGTTTCCTCATACTCCACTGCCAAAAAGCTGGAGGTTGGCGCTCCTGGTGGCCGTGGCGGAAAGAAGACCGAGGACCCCGAGACGCTTATCAAGCGGGCCCTCGCGGATCGGATCGAGGACAAGCTGGCCGACATGCTGGACCGGGTGGAGTCGTTGCTGAAGGAGAACCGTCGCCAGATCCTGGCACTCGCGCATGCTTTAGAAACCCATCGGACGCTCACGGGCGAGGATGTCGAAGCCGTACTCGAGGGTCGGGATGGGCCGGCTGTGGACGGCCGGCCATATGGCGATGCGAGCTTTATCCGTCTGCTCGAGGATTATCACCGCGCTGCTGCAGAGGCACATGAGGGGCATGGGCGCGTTCGGCTCGAACTGCCTGAGGCTCGTGAGCTGGTGCCATCCGATCACGTCGCGGATCGGCCGTGGGCACCGCTTTCTGATGGTTCGGAGCCTGGCGTTAAATAGTTGATCATCTGGTCCACGCCCTCCCAATAAAATGGCGCCGGATCCTCAAGGAACGGCGCCATTTGATGATCATGCGATGATCACGTCGACTCGGAGTCGGCTTCGGTGGCTTCCGGCACGGCTGCCGCGGCAGGTTCGGTTCGTCCGGCCGCCTCAGCGATGCTTCCAGCGGAGCCTTGCGTGGTGAATGTGTGGTCGCCAGTGTTGATGCTGGCCTGGCGATGGCGGCGTGTTCCTCCTCTAGTTGTGGGATCGCTGAAAAGTTGACGCCAGTTGCGCCCAACACCGGCGTGTCGGGATGGTTGTGAAGAGCTGGAGTCAGCTTTTCAGGGAATCCGGTGTCGAGTTGGTGCGCAAAGGGCAGGTATGCAAGTCCAGCCCAGTCCAACACCGAAACACCTAGTCGAACCACATTTCAACCGCCCTGTCCCTGGACCATGAGCCAAGTCAGGTTAAATAGTTGATCACCTGCTCCACGCCCTCCCAACAAAATGGCGCCGAATCCTCAAGGAAACGGCGCCATTTGATGATCATGCGATGATCACGTTGACTCGGATTTGCCTTCGGTGGCTTCCGGCACGGCTGCCGCGGCAGGTTCGGTTCGTCCGGCAGCCTCAGCGATGCTCCCAGCGGAACCTTGTGTGGCGGCAGCCGTCTCGGCGACTGACGCCGCCGCTGAATCCGCCGCCTGTGAGCGGTGGCCGTAGTGGCGTCCTCGACGGACGAACCCTCGGCCGCTATTGGTCCGGTGGCCTCTGCCGCGCTCGCTGCGGACGCTTGTGCCGTCTCTTCCTCGACGGCTGCCACCTCGGGCTCTGTTGCTCCTATCGGCGCGAACTCGCCAACGCCCTGACCCGACTCCGGTCCGGGCGTGGTGGCGTCCTTAGCCGACGATGTGGCCGGCTCGGTTGGTCCCGTGGCCTCTCCGGTGCTCGCGGCGGACGCTTGTGCCGTCTCATCTGAGGTGTCGTCGTCGTCATTGTCGAAGCGATCTTTGACGTCTTCGATCACGTCTTGGGCCTTGTCCTTGGCGACGGCCAAACCCTCCTGCGTCTTGTCCCCGAACTCCTCGGCCTTGTCCTTCAGCTCATCCAGAAAACCCATGTCGATCCTCGCTCTGTGAACTGCCCGACACCGGGTGTGCGGGTGTGGATCATCCTAGGGCTGCGCCCGCCATGATCGACGGATGGGTATGTTTCGCCCCACAGCCGTCGAAACGACCCCGCGGACCAGCCCGAAGGGGGACGTTTGGCCGCACAGTCGGCGAAACGATCCCGCGGGCTCGCTCGTTGGGGCGCATGAGCTCTAGCGATAATTGGTGAACTGTACGGCGAAGTCGAGGTCGGCACCCTTGACGAGTGCTTGCACCTTTTGAAGATCATCTCGACTCTTGCTGCTGACCCGGAGCTCGTCGCCTTGGATTTGGGCGCGTACGCTTCTTGGCCCCTCGTCGCGGATCAGCTTCGAGACCTTCTTGGCGTTCTCCTGGCTGATGCCTTGCTTCATGCTGGCCGTGATCTTGTAGAGCTTGCCAGATGATCTTGGTACGCCGGCGTCGAGAGCTTTCAGGCTGACGCCGCGCCTCACCAGCTTGGACTGGAAGACGTCGAGCACTGCCTTGACCCGCTCCTCGGAGTTGGCTTCCATCTCGATTGCCTCGCCGGACCAGCGGATACTCGCATCGGTGTTCTTAAAGTCGAACCGTTGCCGAACCTCCTTGGCCGCCTGGTTCAAGGCGTTGTCGACTTCCTGACGGTCGACCTTGCTGACAATGTCGAATGAGCTTTCTGCTGCCACGTGTGTTGCTCCGTTCCCACGACGTTGGACCGGGGTTCATTGTGCCGAATAGGCCGGCTCGGCGGTTGGTTGGCTCATAATGGTGGGAGTTGGGTATTGTTTCTCCCCGCCGCAGGATGGAGATCTCAGCGGCATGGCAGGTTGCCCGAGTGGCCAAAGGGAGCGGTCTGTAAAATCGTCGGCTGAAGCCTACGTTGGTTCGAATCCAACACCTGCCACAAGCGATAACTCACCTCTGATTAGGCAGAATAATGACTAGCCGTGATCGGAGGCGGTCTGTACGCCGTCACTGCCGGACGAATCGGCCTAGCCATACCCAACAGGAGAAGGCCATGCGTGTCGCTCGAGGCGTGACGGTCGGTGCGCTCGTTGTGGCGACGACGGTAGCAGCAGGAACGTTGAGTTACGCGGTATGGCGGCAAGAGGTTGATTACATGGAGTCCAGTTATGGCATTGATGTTGGTGATCAGGCAAAAGTCGCTGGCTTCTCTGACCATGTGGTAGTGGCTTCGGTCGTATCCGTGGGCGAGAGTGTCGATCAAGACCGCGCCACCCGTCACCACCTACACCATACAAATTGAGACGGTTCTTAAGGGATCTTTGAAGTCTGGAAGCACTCTTCCTGTTACCCAAACTGGGGTTGATCGTTCTGGAAAGCAGATCACGCAGCTAGCCGACATCACGCCGGCGCGTGAAGGGAGCACGTACGTCCTCGCCTTGACTCAGCCCGATCAATCGTTGAGCATCGACAGCGTGCCCGTGTTCTCACCGCAACTTGTCTCGGAAGGATCCGACCGGTCTTCGTCGGATGTCAAGGTCATCACCGATTGGAAGGATGCGATAGAGCATCAGGTCGTGCCCTCGAATCTGCCCAGGTGAGAACTCGATGCCTGTTATGCAGGTATCTCCCGGCGGTCGACGTACCAAGTCGCCCATGGGGGCAGCGCCCGGTCGACAGGGGCGCGGGCCGCAGTGAAGCGAGGACTCGGGCTGCTATTGGCGGCAAGAGCCGATGTAGCGTCGCGTCACTCGTCAGAGCCCAGAGTCGTTGGCAGACCTTGGAACAGTCGAGAGAATTCGTTTCTGATAGTAGACCGGTCCGCCATCGTCTGCGGTCGCGTAATCCGTACCACAAGAAGCCGGGTCCCGCCCGGAATTTGTCGAGCGTTGCCTTCGTGTCACCGAGTCGTGATGGCCTTGTCATAGCGCCATGCGGCAGATCACCGCGGCGTACGGAGCGATCCGTTCCGCATTTGCAGAGACCTGCGACCAATGCAATCGAAGTTGTCTCCACCCGGTGGCATTGAGCTAGCTGTCAGGCGGTGCCGAACTCCACGGAATCCGTCGTCCAAGCGAAAGCCTGTTCGCTGAGCGTAAAGCCAAGGCCGGCGCGGTTCGGCACCCACATCCGACCGTCGCGGATCTCCAGGCGCTCGTTGAACAGCGGGTTGAGCCACTCAAAATGCTCCACCCACGGCTCTCGCGGGTACGTCGCAGCCAGGTGGAGATGGATCTCCATCGCGAAGTGCGGTGCCAGTTGCAGATTGGCCTGGTCGGCCAGTGCGGCTAGCCGCAGGAACGGCGTGATGCCGCCGATCCGCGGGGCGTCCGGCTGGATGATGTCAACCGAGCGATGCTCGATGAGCGCGATGTGCTCGGCGACGCTGGACAACATCTCGCCTGTGGCGATCGGCGTGTCCAGTGCTTGAGCGAGCTGCGCATGACCTTCGGCGTCGTACGCGTCGACCGGCTCCTCGATCCAGACCAGGCCGAACTGCTCGAGCACCCGGCCGAACCGCAGCGCGGTGGTTCGGTCCCACTGCTGGTTGGCGTCGACCATTAGAGGCACGCCGTCACCAAGGTGCTCCCGTACGGCGGTCACGCGGGCCAGGTCGACAGCGGAGTCCGGATGCCCAACCTTGATCTTGATCCCGCCAATGCCCTCCGCCAGCGATTGGCTAGCACGCTCCTTAACCTCCTCGATCGGCGCATGGAGGAAGCCGCCGGAGGTGTTGTACGTCTGCACTGAATCCCGGTACGCGCCTAACAGCTTGGCCAGCGGCAGCCCGGCGCGCTTGGCCTTGAGGTCGTACAACGCGATGTCGATCGCCGCGATCGCCTGAGTAGCCACGCCGCTGCGGCCCACGGAGGCGCCGGCCCACAGCAGCTTGATGTAGATCTTCCCGATGTCATTCGGATCCTCGCCCATCAGGTTGTCGGCGATCTCTCTGGCGTGCGCGTACTGCGCAGGACCGCCGGCCCGCTTGGAGTAGCTGAAGCCGATCCCATGCTGGTCGTGCTCGGTATCGATCTCGACAAAGAGAAAGACGATCTCGGTCATCGGCTTCTGTCGACCGGTCAGCACCTTGGCATCGCTGATCGGAGTGTCCAGCGGGAGAGTCAGGGTAGACAGCTTGACGTGCCGAATCCGGTCCCCGATGGTCTCCGCGCGCGCGGGCGATACCAGGGTCGTACCAGTGGTCATGATGCCGCCTCGTTGACGGTCGTGCGGGCGAGCGATTCGTAGAACTGGACGAGTCCGCTGTGGTCGTCTCCCTCATGGCCGTCGGCCCGCAGTGCGGTAAACATCTCCAGTACCGAAGCAGTCAGGGGCAGTGGAGCGCCGACCTCGTGCGACGTGTCGAGGGCGTTCATCAGGTCCTTGATGTGCAGGCTGATCCGAAAACCGGGCTTGAAGTTGTGCGCGAGCATCATCGGGGCCTTGGCGTCTAGTACGGCTGAGCCGGCGAGCCCGCTTCGGATGGCGGCGACAACGACGGCCGGATCAACACCGGCCTTCCGAGCGAGCACCAACGCCTCGGAGGCAGCCGCGATGTTGAGTGCGACGACAATCTGGTTGGCGAGTTTCGCGGTGTTGCCGCCGCCGATCGGGCCGACGTGAACCACCGAGGTCGCAACGGCGTCGAGCACGCCGGCGACCTGGTCGAAGACTTCTCGATCGCCGCCGACCATCACCGACAGTGTGCCGTCAATGGCCTTCGGCTCGCCACCGCTGACCGGAGCGTCGAGCATGGCTACGCCTTTCCCGGCCAGCATGTCGTGGATCTCCTGGGCAGCGAGCGGTGCGATCGAACTCATGTCAACGAAGATCAATCCAGGCCGGGCAGCCTCAACGATGCCGTCGGTGCCGAGCGCGACGTCGGTTACCTGAGGCGAGTTGGGCAGCATGGTGATCACAAGCTCGACCTGTTCGGCGATCTCGCGTGGAGTGGCGGCAGTGGCTGCACCGAGAGCGGCCAGCTCGTCGGCGGCCGCCCGGCTGTGGTTGCTGACGACAAGCTGATGGCCTGCTTTCAACAGGTTTATGGCCATCGGCTTGCCCATGATGCCGAGTCCGATGAATCCGATCTTCACAATTGCTTCACTCTCTGGTTGTCGACGGGGTCAGACTCTCGTTCCTTTCGCTATTACATCGCTCCTTGTTCGCGACGGCGGCCAAGGGCTGTTGTGGACGCCACATCAAGCGGGTCGCCATGCCGGTGGACGACCTTCCAGGCTCCTTTTTCGCGTCGGAAGATGGTCGTAACGCGCAGTGTGTAGGTGTCTAGCGCCGAACTGCGTGTGGCGGCGACAGACTGCTCGATGGCAGCAACGTAACCGAGGTCTCCACTGACATCTGCGCTGACGACTTCGTAGTCGCATGATTGGCCGTCTGAGAAGCTGTCGGCGAGGCGATCGAAGATCGGCTCAACCTGTCCCCAACCGCTTGCTGATGCCTCGGCGCCAAAGAGACTTACGGGGTCGTGGTGCGACCACAGCGACTTCCGCGGGCTGGGGTCCCCAGTCTGTAGCGCCATGACCTCGCTCCTGAGGAGCGGAATGACATGGTCCACAAACGCAGCGGCCTCGTCCTGCTGAGCTTCGGTAATGGGGTCCGCGTGCCGGTGCAGGAGTTTCCAGGTGCCGCCTTCTAGGCGAAAGATCATCGTCGCCCGTCGATCGATGACCACTGGATCATCCCGGCCAGCGACCTGCCCCTCATGTCGCTCCAGCTGCACGACGCAGCCTAGCTCTGGGGTGCTATATCGCGAGACTTCCTCGAACCGAGTGGTCACCTCATCGAAGTGAAGCGGTGCTCCAAGCTCGAACTTGGCCCCAGCTTCTCGGGTCGCTCTGGCCACCTCATCAGGTCCTCGACAGGGCGGTCCCCAGGGATGTGCCAGTGTGACGTCGTCGCGCTGCGAGAAAAACGCAATTACCGGTTCGGGGTCACCTTTGACATATAGGCGAAGCGCATCGCGGTACTCATCAATGACGTCGTTGAAATCCGCAGCCACAGTAGATCAATCCCTTTCTTAGGCTTTTGATCTCAGCGATCGAGGTCGGGACGCATCCGAAAGTCGTAGTGATAGGGCAGGGGCCGGTCGCCGAACGCCGCATGCCATAACGCTCCCAACGTTTCGCCCTCTCGCAGATCGGGAACCTCGATGCCGCTGTCGAGGAGCGTACGCGCAGCGTCGGCTTGGCCGTCGGCCAGCAGGGCGCGTACGCGCTGCAGTACTACTCGGCCGTGTATCGCAAGCTCCTGCGGCACGCTGTTGATCATCGCCAGGCAGGCGGCTGGTTGACCAGCAGCCATTAGTTGATCAGTGGCTTCGAGCAGTAGCGGCAGACAGGTCGGCGCTTGAGCGACAGCGCGGACGTACAGCTCTGCGGCGCCGACATGATCACCTCGACCAGCCGCGACCAGAGCTAGACCGCGGGCCGCCCAGGGCGTCAATTTGAGCTCCTCAGCGCGAAGGTAGCCGAGCCGAGCCTCCTCGATATCCCCGCGAGCGTGAGCTCTTATCGCGATCATGAGCCGGCCCCACCAACCCTCCCCGGTCCGGTCGAAGACCGGGCTCCAACGATCGGTGATTGGTGGCACGAAGACATCGGCACTGGCGGCGTCCTGATCGACCTCGCCGGTATCAACCAGTGCCATCAGGTGGCCGAAGCCGTCAGAGACCGGCTGTCCGAATGGGGCACCTGGCAAGCTGTCGGGATTCGCTCCGCGTACGAGAAGTTCCGCCGCGCCGGCCCCAGAGCCGGCCGTGACCTGCTGCGGCGCGCGATCGGCCACCTCGGCCCGCCACCAGCGGTGCCAGTCGTCGAGCTCTTCGTCGGAAATTGCTCGAGCCCGCAGCTGCGTGACTTCGGCAACCGCCTCCGACCATGGACCGTGTCCGGCGGTCGTCGCCTCGACCGGCGCGTACGCCTCTGCCCAACTAATCTCGGCATTCCCCTCCAACCGCACGTACTCGAGCTGCGTCGTCGCCAGTCCGGCCTGGATCTCGAGATATCGGAATCCAGACCCGCACAGCCACTCCTGCCAATGCCGGCCACCGGCGGCCATACCCCAACAGAACAGCTTGCGGCCACGCAATTCGGCGGTCGAGGTCTGGACGAGGCCACGGCCGTCGGCCTGGACGGCAGCGATCCACGGGCGTCGCCCAGCAGGCACCTGGAAGAAGTAATCCGCCGCGTGCTCGGCTTGTAGCGGATAGCTCACATCTGTGGTCGGATCGTCGGCGAAGGGGATGTCAACGCTTGCGATGGATCCGTCGTACTTGGTTCGCCATGCCTTGTCGGCAGGAGCGAGAACCCGTACGCCTGGTCGTTCGGGAAGCGCGATGTTGGTCCACCAGTAGAGCGGTTTGGGCTTGGGATCGGGATTGCGTACCCGGACGAAAGCCAGTAGCAGTCGACGCTTGGCCGGCAGCAACAGGTCAATCGAGAACACCAGATCTCGGGTGCGTTCCCATTCCCAGATCCGCAGTGCGGCTCCACGGCTTGATGAGAGGCTGCCCGCGAATACTGGCCGGCTTGTGGTAGCCGAGTGGCCCGTGGAGCCGAGGTTCCACTCGATGCCCCCGGCGAACCAGGCGTCGGTGAGCGCGAAGTTGGCGAACTGCAGCCGCGGGTTGGTGAACAGCAGATCCCGCTTGGCCTCCAAGTCCCGCAGCGACCACAGCCGGCCACCAAAGTCCGGAAGCACCAGTGCCTCCAGCAACGAGTTGCTGATCTTGATTGCGGGAATCTCTTGAGGCCGCAGCTCGCGGCGGTAGCCGTTTTGCAATGGGTACGGCAGCGGATTGCCGAGTCGGCCGTACGCGATGCGCTCGCGCATGTCTGATGGAAGACCCGGAGATGACGATGAGTCGGGAAGCCGCTGGAGGCCGCTGAACGGCGGAAGCGGAGATTCCGGGCCGAGCTCGGCGGCGAGCAGCCGCAAGGTGGTCTGGCCTACCACGCCAGCCGACATGCTTTCGACCCTAGGGCAATCATGCAGACTTCCGGGTGGTGGATCCTGCACGTTGACGAAGATCCCGTTGCCTTCGCAGCTCGCGGTCATAGGAATTAGAGAGGGCCGGCCACAGAGGCCAAAACCCTAGGGTGCAAGCCTAGGGATCTTGCTGATGCCCGACCCCTACGCCCCCGCTTAATTTCCAAAAAGCCGCATTTCTCCAATGCGGTTTTCGGAAAGGAGGCGGGTGCCGTGCCACCTTCAGATGCAGAGCTTCTCTGGGCTGCAAGAACAGGCGATGAGAATGCCTGGGAGCAGATCATCGCGCGCTACCAGGCACTTATTAACGCAATCGCACGACGGCATCGACTGGAGCCGTCCGATGCCCATGACGTAAGTCAGTACGTCTGGATGCAATTGGTTGATCACATCGATAAATTGCGAGAGCCGGGGGCGCTTCGAGGCTGGATTTCGGTCACTACGACGCACCGTTGCTACGAGATTCTGCGTGCTTATAAGCGTTCTGTCACCGTGGATCCGCTGGCCATGGGCCGATTCGACTTTGTCGCCGCGACTGCTAAGCAAATCGAGAACCAAAGCCACCGCGAAATCGACGATGACTTGCTGCGAGCAGAACAACGGCGGGCCATCCGGCAGGGTCTGGCCGAACTGACCGAAACTCAGCAACGGCTGCTGCTCCTGCTGGTTGCCGATCCACCAATTCCGTACGGCGAAATTAGCCGACGGATGAATCTTCCGATCGGCAGTATCGGCCCCACCCGAGCCCGCCTGCTGCGAAAGCTGGAAAAGACCGTGGCAGTCCAAGTGCTGCTTGGAAACAGACCTCGTCCGTTTTCGGCAGCCGCCTGATAGCCAAGCCGCTCGTTTAAAAGGCGGTCGGCAGATGTGGCCCGTACGGCTCCTGGAGCGTCTCAATCTCCTCGTCAGTGAGGTGGACGTCAAGCGCCGCAACGGCGTCAGGCAAGTGATGGGGCTTGGTGGGTCCGACGATCGGTGCGGTTACCACCGGGTGCTTCAGCACCCACGCCAGTGCTACTTGTGCCATAGGGATACCGCGAGCCTCCGCAATCCCTTGTACGGCATCAACGATGGGTTTGTCGCTGTCGATATCGAACCGTCGGCCCACCGGGTCGACATCGAAGCGCGCGGTGTGTACGCCCCAGGGACGAGCCAATCTGCCCTTGGCAAGTGGGGTGTACGGGATGCTACCGACTCCTTGATCAGCGAGCAGGCCGAACATCTCGCGCTCTTCCTCGCGCTGCATCAGGTTGTACTGATCTTGCATTGAGACAAACTTTGTCCAACCGTGCAGCTCGGCGACGTACTGCATCTTGGAAAACTGCCAGGCCCACATCGAGGAAGCACCGATGTAGCGTGCCTTGCCGGCTTTCACGACGTCGTGCAACGCCTCCATCGTCTCCTCGACCGGCGTGTTTGGATCGAAGCGGTGGATCTGGTAAAGGTCGACGTAGTCGGTGTCCAGCCGCGACAGCGAGGCATCGATTTGTTCCATGATTGCCTTGCGAGAGAGCCCGGAGCCCCCGGGACCTTCATGCACCTTGAAGTGCACCTTGGTGGCGAGAACGATGTCGTCGCGGCGGGTGTACTTCCTCAGGGCCCGGCCCACGATCTCCTCAGAGCTGCCATAACCGTAGACGTTGGCGGTATCCCAGAAATTGATGCCGATTTCCAAGGCCTGCTGGAAAAATGGCTGGGCCTCCTCGTCACCTAGAGCCCATTCGCTGAAGCCTCTCGACGTATCGCCGAAGCTCATGCATCCCAGCGCGATCCGGCTGATCGTGAGGCCGGAGTTACCCAGGCGTTTGTACTCCATGATCGTTAGCTAACCATCGACCGGCCCGTGGAGGGAGGCTGGGTCGATCCTGGTACTGCCAGAACCCCTGACGGCGACAGGACCCTCTGAGAAACTGCTGACGAATCGCATCTGTGACACGGCGGATCTGTCATTTGTCAGCATTTTCTTGGCCCAGCGTATGGACGGTGCCTTCGCCGACTATCACTGAAAGGAGGTAACTGATCATGAACAGCGTGCATGATCCGATAGTCCGCATTTGTCGGAAATTCGATACCAGGGTTGCCGCTACAGCGCGACGGGTTTCCCAGTCCGGGCCGACTCGTAAACACCGGTGATGATTGCGATCGATCGCCGGTTAGTTTCAAGATCGACACGGAGGGGCTCCTCGCCGGCCAGCGCACCCAAGAAATTCTCGTACTGACGGCGGTGGGCGTCGATGGCCAGCTGGCCGGGGTTGCTGCCGGCTGTCTGCGCAACGGCACCAGAGGCCTCGGGGTAGTCGGCGATCTGGTTGATCGTCGCGCCCGGCTGGCCGTAGGCCCGTTCCTCGGCGCTGCTGTCGCGTGGGGTGAGATGGATGAAGGTCAGTTTGTCGTTGTCGATGATGACCGAGCCCCGGTCACCGTGCACCTGAAGCCGGGCGCTGAGACCCGGGTACGCGGCAGTGGTGGCATGCAAAACACCGAGGGCGCCGTTCTCGAACCGGACCACACCGACGGCGACGTCTTCTACCTCGATCCGCTCGTGGGCAAGGGTTCCGGTGTACGCGAACACCTCGACCGGGCGACCCATAGTGGCCACTAGCAGGTCGACGGTGTGCACGCCCTGATTCATCAAGGCGCCGCCCCCGTCGAGTTCCCAGGTGCCACGCCAGTCGCCCGAGTCGTAATAGGTCTGCCCGCGCCACCAGTCGATCGACGCGATGCCACTCGTCAGCCGGCCCAGCTCACCATTGCCGATCGCCGTCACGGCCACTTCCGTGGCGGGGTCAAACCGGTGCTGAGAGATGACCGCGACCTGAGTCCGAGAGCGGTGCTGAGCGGCGATGATCTCATCGGTTTTTGCGACAGTTGTCTCGGCAGGCTTTTCGACGATCACATGCTTGCCCGCCTCCAGAGCCTCGATGGCGACCTCGCCGTGCCGACCGGTCGGAGTGCAGACCGACACCACGTCTGTATCGACTGCTGCCAGAGCGTCGGTCAGCGAAGTAAACGGCTTGCCGCCGTGGACGGCAGCCAGCTTCTCGGCTCGCTCCAGATGAGTGTCGACGACGGCGACCAGGTCAATCCGGTCGGCTAGCTCGCTGATCACCGCTCCGTGGATGGTGCCGATCACGCCGGCACCGACAAGCGCCAGCCGGATCCGGTGCTCCGATTCGGCGGCGGAGCTCATGCGTACGCGATCCCTTCACTGTTGAGGATGTCGGTGAAGGCCTTCCAAGCCTGTGTGAAGAGCTCAGCACCCGACAGCGCCCCGAACGCGGTGTACTCACCAAGGTGTGGTTCGAGGGAAAAGAAGCCATCGAAGCCGTCGCCGTGCAGCGCCCGAATCGTCTCGACAACCTCACCGTCGCCGGCACCGGCGACCACGACGCTGCCGTCCGCCAGCAGGGCATCCTTGATCTGGATGTAGCCGACGTATGGCCGCAACATCTCATAGCCGTCGGTGAAGGGCCGCACACCAACTTGGACGAAATTCGCCGAATCCCACGCCAGCTGCAGTTTTGGCGAGGCCACCGAGGTGACGATGTCTAGGCAGCGGCGCGGAATATCGCCATAGATGTCCTTCTCGTTCTCGTGCAGCAAGATCACGTCCGAGCTCGCTGCCACCTCCGCCAACCCGCTCATCCGGCTGAGTACCTCCTCACGACGACTATCTGGATCAGTGCCCGCTGGGATGAAGAACGAAAAGAGCCTGATGTACGGCGCTCCAAGAGTGTCGGCAACCTCAATAGCGTGGCGCATTCGCTCCAGATGGGGCGCGAACTCATCGTCGATGGAGATCTTTCCGATCGGGGACCCAATGCTGGAAACGCTCAGCCCGTGCTCGGCGAGGATCTCGCGCAGCGTACGCAGTTGCGCGTCGTCCAGATCGAGGATGTTGATGCCCCATGCGCTGCGGACCTCCACATAGCGCAGACCGAGACCAGCAGCGACCTCGCACTGCTCACTGAAGTCATGAGATATCTCGTCGATGAATCCTGAGAGGGTCCACATTCGCGCGGTGCTCCTTAATCATCCAGATAGGGCTGTACCAGTTCCAGGTACCGCTCTGCCATCGTGTCCACCACCTCGGCTGGTGGCGCCGCCCAGAGATCGGCGTTGAAGATCTCCACCTCGATGTCGCCGCGATATCCGGCCCGCACCACGGATCTGGTGAAGGAGGCGAAGTCGATATGGCCATCGCCCATCATCCCGCGGGCAAGCAGGCTGTCGGCCGGCAGGGGTGTGATCCAGTCGCAGATCTGATAGCTGACGATGCGTTCTGCGGCGCGCTCGACTTGCCGTGCGATGCCCGGCTCCCACCACAGATGAAAGGTATCTACCACGACGCCGACATCTTCAGGGTCGAAACGCTCGGCGATATCGAGCGCTTGAGCCAGCGTCGAGATCACTCCGCGATCTGCGGCGTAAATCGGATTCATTGGCTCGATGCCGAGCCTCACCCCCCGCTCATGGGCGTACGGCACCAGCCGCTCGATGGCGTGGGCCGCCCGGTCCCGAGCACCTTCAAGATCACGATCACCGGGCGGCAGCCCACCTGGTACGAGCACCAGAGTGGCAGCGCTCAGCGCCGCAGTCTCGTCGATAGCCATACGGTTGTTGGCTTCCGCGGCCTGCAACTCGTCTGGGTCGACGGCGGTAAAGAATCCCCCGCGGCACAACGATGAGACCCGCAGGCCCGACTCGGCCGCCAGCCGACAGGCCTCGTCCAGACCGACCTCGGCAAGCTGTTCTCGCCAAATTCCGATCGCTGGCAAGCCGGCGTTAACGCAACCCTTGATCGCCTGCGGTAACGACCAGGAGGCCGTAGTGCGTTGATTGAGGGAGAGTCGGCTCAGCGCTGCGCTCGTAGTCATCGAGCTAGGCCGGCACTCGCCAACAGCAGGCCGAGGCGATGAGTTGCAAGATCAGGATCGGTCAGCAACTGCGCCTCATTGGCCAGCTCGAAGACCCGGGCCAAGTGAACGATGGAGCGAGCCGACTGCAGACCTCCGACCATGACGAATCCGTCCTGGTGGCCGTTCAGCCAGGCGAGGAAGGCGATTCCGGTCTTGTAGTAGTACGTGGGCGGCGCGAAGATGTGCCGCGACAAGTCCAGCGTCGGTGCCATCTCCCGGCGATATCCGTCGACGTCATCGGCATCCAAAGCACTTAGGGCAGCCGATGCGGCCGGTGCGATAGCGGCGAAAGCGCCGAGCAGCGCATCCGAATGATGATCACCATCGCCCTCGATCAGCTCCGGATAGTTGTAGTCGTCCCCGGTGTAGAGCCGGACGCCCGCCGGCAGCGCCGCACGCAGCTGCTGCTCATGATCAGCAGAGAGCAGCGACACCTTTACGCCGTCAACCTTGGTGCTGTGCTCGTTGATCAAATCGAGAAATGTACGGGTCGCTGTCGGGATATACCGCGAGCCCCAATAGCCCGCCAGTTGGGGATCGAACATCTCGCCCAGCCAATGCAGAATGACTGGTCGGGAAGCATGGGTTAGTACGGTCGAATAGACCTCAAAGTAGTCCTCGGAGCCGCGAGCAAGTGCCGCCAGCTGCCGGGACGCCATTACGATCGCCTGCGAGCCGGCACCCTCGACGAACTCGAGCTGCTCGAGATAAGCATCGGTCACCTCACCGAGGCTCCCGGCGGGGGTGAGAAGTTGATCAGTGCCCGCTCCTGATGCGATCCGGGCGCCATGCTCCTGGGCCAGGGCAGCACTGCGCTTGATCAACTCCTGAGTCGCCGGCCAGTCCAGACCCATGTTGCGCTGCGCGGTGTCCATCGCCTCGGCAACGCCCAGCCCATAGCGAAACAGGTGCCGCCGAAATCCGAGGGTGGCATCCCAGTCAACGACGGCTGGCGCACCGGGAACATTCTCCCCGCGTGGGTCGGCGACAACGTGGGCCGCGGCAAACGCGATCCGGCTCTTGAAGGGCTGCGGATGTTCGGCCCAGGAACGAGGCTCGGACAGTTCAATTTCGCGCCAACCGCCGTCCGCCTCGGGTAGCGCAACCGTGGCAGCGGTCGCGGTCATGAGCTGAACCAATCGATGGGGATCCGACGGCCCTCGGCTGATGACTTCAGGCCGGCATCGGCCAGCTGCAGCCCCCGTACGCCGGCGGCGAGATCGTATGCGTGGGGGCGGCCAGCGTCCACGTCGGAGAGGAACTGTTCCCACTGGGCTCGGAAGCCGTTGGTGAATTCAGCGTTGTCCGGAATCTGCTCCCATTGGCTGCGGAAGTCCTCGGTCGTCGGCAGATCCGGATTCCAGACGGGCATCGGTGTACTCACCCGCTGCTGAATACGGCAGCCGAACAGGCCGGCCACTGCCGAACCGTGAGTGCCGTCTACCTGGAATTCGACCAGCTCGCCGCGGTCGACCCGGACGGCCCAGGAGGAGTTGATCTGGGCGATGACATCATCATCAAGCTCGAAGATCGCGTACGCGGCATCGTCGGCGGTTGCGGCGTACTTGCGGCCTTTCTCGTCCCAGCGCTCCGGAATGTGCGTGACGGCCTTGGCCGTGACTGCTTGGACCCTCCCGAAGAGGTTCTCCAGCACGTAGTTCCAGTGCGGGAACATGTCAAGCACCATGCCGCCGCCGTCTTCGGCCCGATAGTTCCAGCTTGGTCGCTGGGCGGGCAGCAGATCACCCTCGAAAACCCAGTAACCGAATTCGCCGCGTACCGAGAGGATGCGACCAAAGAATCCAGCGTCGATCAGCCTCTTCAACTTGATCAGGCCGGGCAGGTAGAGCTTGTCGTGCACTACGCCGTTGATCACGCCTGCTTCCCGAGCGGCGGTGACCAGCTCAATCCCCTCGTCAACGGACTCCGCGATGGGTTTCTCGGTGTAGATGTGCTTGCCGGCCCCAATCGCCTTCAAGATCGACTTCTTACGCTCTGAGGTGACCTGTGCGTCGAAGTAGATCGAGGCTGAGTCGTCGCCAAGGGCCTCGTCTAGATTCGTCGTGAAGTCTGCAACACCGTGCTCGGCGGCTAGCGCGGCAAGCTTCTCCGCATTGCGGCCGACCAAGATCGGCTCAACGGTGATCCGATCGCCACCGGGCAGGCTCACGCCGCCGCCGTCTCGGATCGCCAGCACCGAACGGACCAAGTGTTGCCGATAGCCCATACGGCCGGTTACCCCGTTCATGATCACTCGGATAGTGCGCTCTGCCACGTCATCTCCTCATCAACACCCGCTGAAAGCGCTTTCGAAATCGCTTTAGGTACTATACGATCGGCACTGGAGAAAGCACAACCCAAAGGAGGCGGCGGGGAGTGTCAGCGTCGTCTGCGTCGTCGGGGCCGGTGCTATTGAGTGATGTGGCGGCCGCTGCCGGTGTGTCGCTGGCTACTGCTTCTCGGGCGCTTAATGGCCAGGCGGGGGTTGGTACGGCGCTTGCCGAGAAGGTTCGTGAAGTAGCCGAAAATCTCGGCTATGTGGCCAACGTTCACGCCCGTACGTTGGCCGGCGGCACTACCTCTGTTATCGGCCTGATCGTGCACGAGATAGACGATCCATACTTCACCGAGATCGCGGGCGGGGTGATCCGATCAGCACTGGCAGAAAACTTGATGGTGCAGGTCTCGCACTCCGGCCGAGATCCGCAGCAGGAACTCGGCCGGATCAACAATCTGGTCGTCCAGAACGTCGTCGCCATCGTTATCGCCGGCTCCGGCTACGTCGATGCCGGTCAGGAAAGTCGCGCAAGGGCAGTACTGCAGGCCTATCAGCAGCGCGGTGGTCGGGTAGCGGTCATTGGCCGCCATCATCTGGGAGTGGACGCAATCCTGCCGGACAACGTGGCTGCCGGAGCCGCAGCCGCCCAGCACCTCGCCGAGCTGGGACATCGCGAGATACTCGTTGCCGCCGGACCTAAGCAGTTCACCACAATCGCTGACCGTCTCGCGGGTATCCGATCGGTGCTTGAGCTGCTGAGGATTCTGCCGACGGTGTGGCACGACACTTTCAGCCTGGAGGGTGGCGCACGGATCGCCAGCCGGATCGATGAGCTGGACCCGCGTCCAACTGCAGTTCTCGCGCTCAGCGATGTGGTGGCGATCGGCGTGATGCAGGAGTTTCGTCGTCGCGGAATCCGTGTTCCCGACGACGTCTCGGTTACTGGCATCGACGACATCGCGGTCGCGCAATCACTTGCGCCGGCCCTCACCACAGTCGCGCTACCGCTCGCCGAAATGGGTCAGACGGCCTTAAGCATGGTGCGAAGGCCTTCTGCTGCCAAGCCCCGTCGGAGGCTTGTTCCGGCTCGCTTGGTGGTTCGCGAGTCGACCTCCCGGATATAGCAGAAAACTGATACGTTCGCCAACGAGTGCTCAGAGATTCATAGGTTACATTCTCAATACTTCCGTTGACAGCTTGAACGAAACCGCTTACGCTCACTCACGAAAACGCTTTCGTACGGCTTGAATCGTACGCAGTTAATGAAAGGGAGAGACGATGGCTTTGAATCGAAGGCAGTTCTTGATCGGTGCCAGCGGCCTGGCCGCCGCGGCTACGACCATGGGGCTGAGCGCCTGCGCCCCTGGGGCTCCGAGTGGGGGATCTCAGGGTGGCGGCGAGCAAGGAGGCAAGACCAACCTCGCTCTGGCCTGGTGGGGCAACCCGACGCGCAACAAGAACACCGAGGCAGAGATCCAGGCATTCCAACAGGCCAACCCGAACATCACGCTTGCGGGTCAGCCGGGTGAATTCGGAAGTTACTGGGACAAACTGGCCACCCAGACAGCCGGCGGCCAGGCCCCCGACATCATTCAGATGGATATGGCCTACATTGCCGAGTATGGCAACCGCGGTGCCCTGCTAGATCTCGCCAAGAACGGCGCCGACACCTCCAAGTTCATCGAGGGCACGGTCGACTCAGGCAAGATCAACGACCAGCTGGTCGGGGTCAATGCCGGGATCAACAGCGCGGTCATCGTTGCCAATCCCAAGGTCTTTGAGAAGGCCAAGATGGATCTGCCCGATGACAAAACCTGGACTTGGGACCAGCTGTCGCAGGTGGCGGCCGAGGTGGCCTCAAAAGCCGGTGTCCCCTTCGGTCTGGTCGGCAACTTTTTCAGCGCAGACCCCATGTTCGGCGCTTACCTGCGCCAGAACGGCAAGGAACTGTTCACTGAAAAAGATGTGGGGTTTGAGCCAGCCGACGCCCAAGCTTGGTTTGACCTCATGATGAAGTTCCAAAAGGCCAAGGCCATTGGCACGCCGCAGCAGATCAGCGAAGAAGGTAGCACCGGCGCTGGCAAGCCGATAGACCAAGCTGCCGTCGTGCTGGGGAAAGCAGCCTTGCAGTACTACAACTCCAATCAGCTGGAAGCGCTCAACGCTGCGTCCGGGGAGTCGCTGAAGCTGCTCCGGGCCCCGAGCCTGGCCGGCAAGGCAACCGAACGCAAAGCCTGGTACAAGGCGAGCATGCTGTGGTCGGCGTCGGCGAAGACCAAGAATCCGGAGGCCGCGGTTGCCTGGATCAACTGGTTTGCGAACACCAAGGAGGCCGCTGACATTGATAAGGCTGAGCGTGGCATTCCGCCGAACGCCGAAATCCAGTCCTACATCAGGCCCAAGCTCACTCCCGCGCAGCAGGAGGTCGCGAAATTCATCGCCGACATCAAGCCCGAGCTGGCTACTACTCCCATCGCTCCTCCCCCTGGGGGAGGCAAGTTGGCGGAAATCATGTTCCGGTACGAAACCGAGGTGCTTTTCGGCCGGGCGACCACCGCTGACGCCGCCAAGAAGTTTGTGGCCGAGGTCAAGTCCAACCTGACGGTCTGAGCCATGAGCGCCATCTCTGAGCTCTCGACCGTCCACCGCGTCAAGGCCAAGACGCCGGAGGAGAAGCGACTCCGGGCCAAAGAGGCCGCACGGGACAACAAGGCCGGTTACCTGTTTCTACTGCCCTGGTTGATCGGCCTGGTGCTGATCGTGGCCGGGCCGCTGATTGCCTCGTTATATCTGTCGTTTACCAACTACAGCCTGATCCAGGCACCTCAGTGGGTTGGTCTGGAGAACTACGCCCGAATGCTCGGCGACGGGCGTCTGCACCAATCGCTCAAGGTGACATTCATCTACGTGATCGTCGGCGTTCCGCTGCAACTAATCGTGGCCTTGGCCATCGCAATGCTGCTGAACGAGGGGATGAAGGGCCTGGCGTTCTACCGGTCCGTCTTTTACCTGCCCTCGATGCTCGGCGCCTCGGTGGCCATCGCACTGATATGGCGGCAGATGTTCGAAAGCGACGGCCTGGTGAACCAAGTCCTGAGGCTGTTCGGAATCCCAGCCACCACAAGCTGGATCGCCGTTCCGGAATACGCGTTGTGGACCATCATCTTGTTGCACATCTGGACCTTCGGATCACCAATGGTGATCTTCTTGGCCGGTCTGCGGCAGATCCCCGGAATGTACTACGAGGCAGCGTCGGTCGACGGCGCAAGCCACTGGGCTCAATTCAGGAAAATCACCCTGCCGCTGCTGTCTCCGATCATCTTCTTCAATCTGGTGCTGCAGATCATTAACGCCTTCCAGGCATTCACCCAAGCCTTCGTGGTTTCGAATGGAACCGGCGGTCCTGCCGACTCGACGCTGTTCTACACGCTGTACTTGTACCAGCGTGGCTTCGGCCAGTTCCAGATGGGTTATGCCGCGGCTATGGCGTGGCTTCTGGTGGTGATCATCGCGGCTTTTACCGCTATCAACTTCTTCTTCTCTAAGTATTGGGTGTTCTACGGTGACTGATCTTAATATCCAAGGTGAAGTAATCCCCGTTGACACAGCAGCGCCACTGACGGGGCCGGCTCCCCAAGAGGCGATCCATCACCGCCCCACCTGGCGGGACCGGACCCGGTCGATGATCAAGCACATACTGCTGATCGTCGCCAGCCTCGTGATGATCTATCCGCTGCTTTGGATGATTGCCAGCTCGCTCCGGCCGACAGAGGTCATATTCCGTAGTCCGGGTCTATGGGTAAACGACTTGTATATCCAGAACTACAGCGAGGGTTGGTATGCACTTTCCTATCCCTTCGGCCAGTACATCATCAACTCTTTCATCGTGGTGGTCGGGGCCATCGCGGGAAACCTGTTTGCCTGCACACTGGCCGCGTACGCATTCGCGCGACTGAACTTCCGGCTAAGGGGATTGTGGTTCTCGATCATGCTGTTGACGATCATGCTGCCTTTCCACGTGGTGATCGTGCCGCAGTACATCATCTTCAACAAGCTTGGCTTCGTGAACACCTTCGTGCCACTGATCTTGCCTAAGTTCCTGGCAACCGATGCGTTCTTCGTGTTCTTGATGGTTCAGTTCATCCGGGGCATTCCCAGAGAGCTCGACGAGGCGGCTCGGATCGACGGCTGTGGCCACTGGAAGATCTTTAGCAGGGTCATGCTTCCGCTGATGGGCCCGGCAATTGCCACGACGGCGATCTTTACGTTCATCTGGACCTGGAGCGATTTCTTCAGTCCGCTGATCTATCTGACCGAGCCTTACGCCTACACGGTCCCGGTCGCGCTGAAGTCGTTTTTGTCCGCAACGGAGGGCAGTAACTGGGGCGCCATGTTCGCCATGTCTGTGGTCACCTTGATCCCGCTCTTTTTGGTGTTCTTGTTCGGCCAGCGGTTCTTGGTCAGAGGAATTGCGACTACGGGCGGAAAGTGATCACCTGTGTCCTCACGACGACGCTATGTCGTGGTAGGGACCGGCCATCGCGTTCAGATGTATCTGAACGCGATGGCCGGCGATCACCGCGACGAAGCTGAACTGGTTGGACTCGTTGACCCGAATCCGGGCCGGTTGGCAGTGCACCTGAAGTGGCTGTCCGAAGCTGGTCTGGACACCAACGGGGTGTTCACCGGGCAGCCTGATGCGCTCGAGCGGATTCTCAACGAGACCCGGGCGGATCGAGTGATCATCACCTCGCCCGACTACACCCATGCCGAACTGATCGTGCGGGCGTTGGATGCCGGCGTCGACGTCGTGGTCGAGAAGCCGTTGACCATCAATCCGGAGAGCACCCGGAAGATCGTCGATGCGGTGCAGCGTACTGGCCGGCAAATAGTGGTGACACACAACTATCGCTATTCGCCACGAAACTCCGCGTTAAAGGAGTTGATCAAGAACGGCTCCATCGGCACTCCGCTGTCGGTCACTTTCGAATGGGTTCTGGACACCGCACACGGCGCCGACTATTTCCGCCGCTGGCACCGCGACAAGATCAACTCCGGTGGCTTGTTGATCCACAAGGCCTCGCACCACTTTGATCTTGTGAACTGGTGGCTCAGTGACTCGCCCGAGCAGGTCTATGCCCGCGGCGGGGTGAAGTTCTATGGAGAGCAGAACGCCGCAGCACGCGGATTGGCACCACGCTCGGATAGGGGCACCCACGAGGGCGATCACAGTCCCTGGGAGCTGGACTTGCGCGGGGACCGCCGGCTGCAGGCGCTCTACCTCGACAACGAGTCCTACGACGGTTATCGCCGTGATCAGGATGTCTTTGGGCCGGGCGTCACGACCGAAGACAATCTGGCGGTGATCGTGGATTACGGGCGAGGGGCCACCCTTAGCTATGCGCTCAACGCCCATTCGCCCTGGGAGGGATACCGGGTCGCTGTCAATGGCGAGGCGGGCCGGGCCGAGCTCGAGGTAGTCGAACGAGCAGCGGTGCTCATTGACGCGGACGGCAACGTGGTGATTGACCCGAGCGCGGTTCCAGAGTCGTCATCGCGGACCGGCGGGGAGAGGCTGACCTTGCAGCGCCATTGGGAACCCGCTCAGGACGTCAAGATCGAAGCGGGTTCCGGAGCGCACGGTGGAGGTGATGCGTTGTTGCTCGCTGATATCTTCCGGGGTCCGGGCGATGACTGGCTGGAACGACCGGCGGATTGGTTGGCTGGCATTCGCGCGATCGCGGTGGGGATGGCGGGCAACGAGGCACTCCGTACGGGGATGCCGGCCAAGATCAGCGATCTTGACCTCGGTGTGGATCTGTCGCAATGAGCTCGCTACAGCTCGACCCTGACCGGGCGCTCCCGTTTCCGGCTGAGCAGCGAGAGATCGCTCGGGAGATCTACGGCGAGACCAAAGATCTGCCTCTGATCTGTATGCATGGGCATGTGGAAGCGGAGGTGTTCGCCGACGATCTTCCATTCGCCGACCCAGCGCAGCTGTTGATCGTTCCTGATCACTATGTGTTCCGCATGCTGGCCTCTCAGGGCATGGAGCCCGCTCGCCTTGGAGTGCCGCGGCTCGATGGGGGTCCGGTCGAGACCGATTCTCGGAAGATCTGGCGTACGTTCTGCGAAAACTGGAAGCTCTTCCGCGGCACGCCTTCGCGCTACTGGCTGGAACACGAGCTCGTCGAGGTGTTCGGAGTTGATCTTGTGCCCAGCGCCGAGACGGCCGACGCGATCTATGACCAGATTGCCGCATCCGTGGCGGACCCGGAGTTTCGTCCGCGAGCACTGCTCGATCGCTTCAACATCGAGGTGATCTCTACTACGGACTCGGCCACCTCCGATCTTCGGCATCATGCGAAGCTTGCCGCCGACGGTTTAAATGAGCGGGTATTTCCGACCTTCCGTCCTGATGCCCTGGCCTACCTCGATCGACCGACCTGGCGCTCCGACATTGAGGAACTGTCGAAACTTACCGGGACCGACGCGACGACGTACGAAGGCTTTCTCGAGGCGTTGCGTACGCGCCGCGCGGCTTTTGTCGAAGCCGGCGCTAGGGCGACCGATCATGGCCATCTCCTTGCCGACACTGCTCCGATGGAGGCGAATGCTGCCGGTGAGCTGTACGCCCGAGTCGTTGGCGGGTCAGAGCCGAGTGAGGCCGAGGTCGACGCGTTCGCGGCGGACATGCTCTACCAGATGGCTGAGATGTCCTGCGAGGACGGCCTCGTGATGCAGATTCACCCTGGCGTACTCCGGAACCACAACGCCGCGATCTGGGAGACGTATGGAGCGGACAAGGGCTACGACATTCCCATTCAGACTGAGTTCACCCGTGCTCTGCGACCGATGCTCGACCGGTTCGGGACCGACCCTCGATTTCGCGTCATCCTCTTCACCGTTGACGAGACGGTCTACAGTCGCGAACTCGCCCCGATCGCTGGCACCTATCCTTCGGTTCGACTGGGCGCGCCATGGTGGTTTCTCGATTCGCCCGAGGGCATGCGCCGGTTCCGCGAGTCTGCCACTGAGACCGCCGGCTTCTACAACACCTCTGGCTTCGTAGACGACACGCGGGCGTTCGCGTCAATACCCGCGCGCCATGATCTGTTTCGTCGCGTCGATGCCGGCTTCCTCGCGCGTTTGGTCCTGGAGCACCGGCTCAGCCTCGATGAAGCAGTCGAGACCGCCATCGACCTGGCATACAACCTGCCCAAGGAGTCTTACCCTCCGCTCCACTCCGCATCAATAACTGTGACTTCGCACTAGCTGCAGCTGATGCGCAGTGGCAGTAAGTGATGCGGAGTGCTATCCGCTTCGCGTAAGAGGTTGCCAACTAGCTCAGGGCGCATGCGTCTGGCCCTAGCGCACGTACGGGGCGAACGGCGCCAGATGCTTCACAAAATGGTCAGCGATGATCTTGTAGTGCTCTTCTTCGTTGTCGTTCCACACTCTGTACAGCCGGGGTCCGAACTCCTCCAAGATCGCACCGTAGCCGACGTGCAAGACCTGCCGTGAGTCCACACGATCCATCAGTTGAGCTACGTCGTGGTCGGTCGGATCACTGGGGATCTTCGTTGGGTCACACGAGAGGTGGTAGCTCTTGCGGTTGGCTTCGAAGCTATCGAGGGCGAGCCTCAGAACCTCTCGCATCAGATCGGGATCGTTGTTGGCGATCACGCGTAGCGCCTCGGCCCAGCTTGTGCCCGCCGTCTTGAGATGCACGACGCCGTTGGTCGCCTCGGCAATGAGGGGATAGGTGGAGTACTTGTCCGAGCCCGAGTGCAAGGAGAGCTTGTACGGCCCGAGCGCCCGGGCAATGGCGGCGTGAATCTCAAAGTCACGCAGCAACTCGTCGATGTCGCCGATGTACTCAACGCCCTTCTCGAAGCGGCCCACGAAGCGCGGCGCGAACGAGACGAACTCCATCCCAAGACGCTGCAATTCACTGACGACGACGATGTGCTCGGCCGGCTTCGTTGGATAGTCCGTCTCATCGACGGCGAACTCCACCTCGCAGTCAATGCCCTTCTCCATCAATCGCCGATACATAGCCATCGCGTGCACAATGCCTGGGCCGTATTTGGCCATGGCGCGCAGGACTGACTCCTCGTCCAACTCGATCGCCTGCTGCTCGAGATCGACACGGCGCCCAAAATAGGACTTCCGAAACGCAGTCAGATCAGAGTCGAGGCTCGCCCAGTCGAGCGCCTCGACCTTCTGGTGGATCATTGCCTGGTCCGCGTGCTCGGCCTCCGGATCGACCTCAGCTTTAGGATCCAGCGTGTAAAAGGCAAATCCGGCAGCCGTAGTGTCGTCGATGTCCTCGACTTGCTCGAGATGATCAGCATCGCCGCCAACCGGCTCGGTCCAGCCAGCCTGAAAGGCACCCCAGGTCGCGTCGTCGAGCACGTTGCGCGGCGTCCGATGGCAGCGGCCCATTTCACGGATTGACTGCTGGGCGAAGACGGGTTTGATAGCTGCCCCCACAGTCTTTAGCGCTCGTACGTGGCCCGGCGTCGCCAGCCCCAGCCGGTCGCCGAAGCCAGCCGAGGTATGCAGTCCAAAGCGAGAAGGCCTCAGCCAGGGGAGTGCGGAGCGTAACGCAAGCGCATTCTCCGGACTGGTCTCGGCAACTAGACGAAAACCCTCGTCGATGCGCTCGACCGCCCCCGAAAAGTCACGGAACGCAGACTCGTCGTCAGCAACCGCCACGAGACGTTTCGCACCGTCCTGCGAACGTTCAAGCCAGTAAGCGGCACCTCCATGGGAGACCTGTGATTCTGCATAAGCGCGATCCCCCAGAAGGGCGGCGGTGCTGCGGGCAGGTTCATCCGGTGTGGCGCTCATGTTGTACCTTAACGTAGCAGAAAGCGCTTTCTCCACATGGGTCGTGACTCTCGACCTCTATCGGGTGGCCGGTGCCCAGCCCGTTTCGCGACCGGATATCCAATCGTGTACGTTTGCGAAAGCGTTTTCTTGTATCCAATCGATGGCGTGAAAGGGCTGGGGACAAGATGAACCTTTCCGCTGGACCGTCGGACGCCTCGAGTTCTGCTGCCCGCCTCATCCTGGTTGGCGTACGTGGTTTTGGACGGGTCCACGCTGAGCGAATCGCTCGGCTCTCCGATCAAGGGCTCGTCGAGCTGGTCGCGGCCGTCGACCCCGCAGTGGTAGCAGAGACCTCCAACATTTACGGCGTCAATCTGTACGCCGATCTAGCCGAGGCGCTAGCTGCAGTCGGCCCGGTGGACGTCGTGATCATCGCCGCGCCGCTCGGGGAGCACTTCCGACTGGCCAAGATCGCTCTCGCCGCGGGCGCCGATGTCTATCTGGAGAAGCCGCCCGTGGCGTCCTTGGAGGACTTCACGGCGCTTCTTGAGTCCGAGCAGGAATCGGGGCGGGTCGTCCAAGTCGGCTTTCAAAGTCTCGGTTCAAAGGCGCTCAAGATGCTCAATGAAGATACCTTCGGCATCGGCCCTACAGTCCGGGTCAGCGCTGTCGGCCCTTGGTCACGCACGATTGGGTACTGGACCCGGTCCCCGTGGGCCGGTCGCCGCAGCTTGGGTGGCCGACCCGTCGTGGACGGTGTGGCCACCAATGCCCTCGCCCACGCGGTGGTGACGGCGCTGGCCATCGTCGGCTGCCAACGGCTGGATGATGTGGAGTCGGTGGAGACTGACCTTTACCGCGCCAACGCCATCGAGAGCGATGACACATCCGTAGTGCGGATCCGAACCGCGTCCGGTTTGGAGCTGACTTGCGCCTTGAGTCTGTGCGCGGCGGTTGAGCGTGCGCCGCTGGTCTATGTCGAAGGAAAGCACGGCCGCGTCACCTTCTCCTACACCACTGATCGAGTGGAGGTTAAGGTGGCCGGCCAGGGCAGCACGGAGGTCACGGCCCGGGTGGACCTCCTCGAAAACCTCCTGGCTCACCGCAGAGACGGTGCACCTCTCCTCGTACCCCTGATCAATACCGGAGCGTTCATGCGGGTATTAGCCGCCATCGCCGCCGACGAGCCCGTGCGTATCGACCCACGCGCCATCGAATGGCAGGGTGAAGATCAGGACCGGCGAGCCGTTGTCGACGATGTCGACAACTGGCTAGAGCAGGCCGCAGCGACAGGGCAGACATTTGCCGAGCTCAAGGTGCCCTGGGCGCATCGGGAGCGAGACACAGTGCTCGTACGCTCCCGGCTTTCCGATGTCGAGGTCGCGCTCTATCGCGACGGGCTCGGCACCATACCTACCTCAAGTCCGCGGCCGTACCTGCATCCGGTACGCACCCGGGCTGGCGTCGTGGTGTCCGCGCACCATCCAGCTGATCATGATTGGCACAACGGCGTCGGCGTCGCCATACCGGATGTAAACGGTAGCCACTTCTGGGGCGGTGGCAGCTACGTCCATGGGCAGGGTTACGTACTGCTCGACAACCATGGCGTGATCAGCGGCGAGCCGCCGCAGCTGGATGTTGACGCGTTTACTCAACAGCTGCAGTGGATCGGCCGCGACGGATCGGTTCAGCTCCTAGAGCAGCGGTCGATCGCCTGGAGCGGGATCGATGATCAGACCTGGAAGTTGATCTTGGAATCTTCGTTGCGCACCGACAGCGGCGTGGAGCTTAATTCTCCCGGCAGCAGGGGTCGCGTTGGTGGGGGGTACGGCGGTTTCTTTTGGCGCTTCCCGGAGTGCCATGACGTGGAAGTGTTCACTGCGTACGCTCGGGGCGAGGAAGAGGTGCATGGCGCCGTAGCGCCGTGGGTGGCCTGGATCGCCGACTTCACGGCAGGGCCAGGGGTCAGTGGGCCGGCCACCATCGTGGTGGCAGCGCAAGACGCCGCCCAAGCCGGCGAGCCGTGGTTCGTCCGGGTGCGCGACTACCCGGGGTTCGGATCCGCGCTCGCCTGGGATCGCCCCAAGGTGTTGGCTGCCGGTGAAGTGCTCGAGCGCCGCTTCGACGCGGCGATCGCCGACGGTCGACGGACCGAAGCAGAGGTCCAGCAGCTGGCTGATGCACTGATGGCGCCGCGATCCTAGGCGTCCTTCATCACGACGTTGACGCGTTCGCCGATGATCTTGACGAGATCAGTGTCAGCTGGAAGTTGCGGGTCCCAGGTACCAAGGACCCCGCGTACCGCCGAGGTGATGTCCCCGGCGGCGGCCGCATCCCGTGCCGCGTCCGCTGCTGGATCCTTGATAGGTGCGCCATGGCCGCGGAGGTGCAAGATCCAGGCCGCGATCACCGTCGCACAGCCGATTGGCATGCGGCCTGCGTCGCGTTCCGCTCGCAGCGTAGGAAGGATGCGAATCGGCAGCTTCCGCGAGCCGTCGGGAGCGATCTGGCTAAGCTGATGGCGGACTCGGGGATTGCTGAACCGCTCGATCAGGGCCGATGTGTACGCCTCGGCGGCCTCGGTTCCGAGAATGAGATTGCGCCCAGCCTCGGTCCAGAACTCTTCCACCCAGCTTCGGCACTCCGGATCGGCGATGGCCTCGTCGATCGTGCTGTGGCCGCGGATACTGCCGGCGTACGCGAGCAGTGAGTGCGAGCCGTTCAGCAACCAGAGTTTGCGCTGTTCGTACGGCGTGACGTCCTCGACGATGCGGGCACCGGACTCGTGCCAGGCTGGCCGGCCAGCCGGAAAGCTGCCGCTGATCACCCATTCGCTGAACGGCTCGGTCGGCACCGGGCTTGCATCTTCGTACCCCTGGGTTCGCGCCACCAGCAGCCGATCATCGGGGCTGGTCGCCGGCGTAATGCGGTCCACCATCGAGGTCGCAAAATTGACGTTTTCGTCGATCCAGCCGGACAGGCTGTGATCAACATCTGCTGCTAGGTCCCCGACGACAGCGGCTGCTAGGGGGCCGCTCTCTGGCAGGTTGTCGCAGGGCAGAACGGTGATCGGTCCGCTGTCTGATGATCTTCGGGCGAGCAGGCCGGCCACCAACTTTCCCGGAATTGTGGTGACCGCCGCGACCGGGTCCTCGCGAAGTGCGGCGATGTCGGCCTGGACTGTCTCCTTTGTGCGATCCAGGTGGTGCCCGTCTGGGCCAGCCAGGTATCCGACCTCGGTGACGGTGATCGTGATAACGGCCACTTGCGAGCGGCGCAGGTAATCCAGATAGGCGGCATGATCAGTACCCGGATGGACGGCCGCCAGCGATCCGATCACACCGAAGTCGTCGCCGCTCGCGCCGCGGGTGATGAGGGTGTAGAGGCAGTCCTGGGGGGCGAGCTGCTCGGCCATGTCTGGTCGTCGGACCGTGAATCCGGCGATGCCCCAATCGGCAGCGTCGGGAGCGTTGGCTGTGTACCACGCCTGATGTGCGCGGTGGAAGTTGCCGACTCCCAGGTGGAACATACGGACTGGCGGGGCCTCCGGCATCCTCCGAAGACGGCGGCTGAGGCGGGGCAGATCAGGCACGACTTCATCCTCCTGGTAGCTGCCGTCAGGCAACGAGCCGGGTAGCCCCACGGCCAGCCAGACCCTCAAGGTAGGTGAGGATGTCGCATGTGTGGCCCACTGACGCCGACTCGCTGATCACCTATCAGCGCCAGCTCGCCCACGCCGCGCCGCTGCAGGTGATCTTGGATCCCGGCAGGGTCATCATCGGCGGCTGTTGGGTGTGCTTTCCGCGTGGGCTTGTCGGTTCTGGCACTGATCATGATCCGGCGTGGTGCGCTGCAGTGATCATGTCTGGCGGTCGAGTGATCGAACGCCAGGTGATCAACGGCACGACCAGTGCACCGTACATCCCCGGCCTGATGGCTCTGCGAGTCGGCCCGATCATGGAGCAGACCATGCGGGCACTGTCCCGCCGACCCGACGTATTGCTGCTCGACGCAACGGCTCGTGATCATCCGCGTCGAGCGGGGCTGGCGCTGCACCTCGGTGCCCAAACAGACGTTCCGACCATCGGCGTGACGCACCGCCCGCTGGTTGCCACCGGTGACTGGCCAGCTGATCAACGAGATGCCACTAGCCCGCTCCGGATCGACGACGCGGTGGTTGGCTGTTGGCTGCGCACCCAGCCAGGCGTACGCCCCTTAGCGATCCATCCTGGCTGGCGGATCGATATAGATACAGCGGTTGACGTCGTCACCTTCTTTACCAAGCGGCGTCGTACGCCGGAGCCGCTACGCCGCGCGCGGCAGCTCGCCCGCCGCACCCGTACCCAGCAGCAGATACCAATGGCTGCAGGCGAAATGGGGGAGAGACACTTGACTGATGAACGGTGATCTTGAGCAGGCGGTTCAGATTCCTGCCGCCGGAGTGATCTTGGACGGCGACCTTGTGGTGCCTGTGGATGCGACAGGTGTCGTCGTTTTCGCGCACGGCAGCGGCAGCAGCCGACGGAGCCCTCGTAATCGGATGGTTGCGGCCAGATTGCAGGAGGCTGGTTACGGAACCTTACTGATGGATCTGTTGACCGCGGAGGAAGACGAGATCGACAGCCGGACGCGGAAATTCCGCTTTGACATCCCGCGTCTGGCTGCACGGCTGTCGGACGCGATTCGGTGGTTGAGTGATCATGCGGACGCCGGCCCTCAGCCGATTGCGCTGTTCGGCGCGAGTACCGGTGCGGCGGCTGCCTTGATGGCTGCCGCGGACGTCCCTGATCAGGTTCAGCTGGTGATTTCTCGAGGCGGTCGGCCAGACCTCGCCGGCGACGCGCTGCGCAAAGTCCAGGCGCCGACCTTGCTTATCGTCGGTGGTCGGGATCTCGAAGTGCTGGACCTGAACAAGGCGGCGGCTGCACAGATGAGCGTGCCGGCCGACATTGTCGTGGTGCCGGGCGCGACGCATCTTTTTGAGGAACCCGGCACGCTGGACCGCGTCGTTGAGCTTGCTCTCGATGCCCTTCGGCAACATATGGACCATGCCACTTGATGCCCGCACCCTCTCCCGGCTACGCAACGTCACGACCCGATCGATCAGTCCCGAAAACTTCGACGGCGGGAAGGGCGGTGGGGGTCGAGCGACGCAGGGCACCGGGACCAACGCTGCTCGCGATCTTGGTGTCGGTTGGAAGATGTCGCCCTCGGTGATCATCAGCTCTGGCGCTACCTTCCCGATGGCCACGATCGACGGGCCAGGCACTATCACTCACATCTGGCTGACCACGGACTCCAGCAACTGGCGGACGTTGGTCCTGCGGGCGTACTGGGATCGCGCACAAGAACCGGCAATCGAGGTTCCGCTTGGCGACTTCTTTGCCAACGGATGGGGGCGGTTCGCGCAGGTCAGTTCGAGCATGATCGCCGTCAACCCCCATGGCGGCTTCAACTCTTACTGGCCTATGCCGTTCCAGCGGTATGCGGAACTCACCGTGGAGAATCTGGGCGCTGCCGACGCGGGGCTGTACTACCAGGTGACGTACGAAACCGATGTCGATGTCGAGGGTCATGGCTACCTCCATGCCCAGTTCCGCAGAGACAACCCGCTTACTGCAGGTGAAACCCATGCGCTCCTCGATCACGTCGAAGGTCAGGGCCACTACGTCGGCACCTACCTCGCTTGGGGAGTCAACTCATCCGGCTGGTGGGGCGAAGGCGAGCTCAAGGTTTACCTCGACGGCGACCACGACTATCCGACGATTTGCGGCACCGGCACCGAGGACTATTTCGGTGGAGCCTGGAACTTCGACGTTCCGGGCCGCGGCTACGCCGAATACAGCACGCCGTACCTCGGCATGCCGCAGGTAATCCGCCCCGACGGCCTGTATCAGAGTCAGCAGCGCTTTGGTCTGTACCGGTGGCACGTCCTCGACCCCATCCACTTCACCACCGACCTGCGGGTAGAGATCCAGGCCCTGGGCTGGCACTCGGGCGGCCGCTATTTGCAGCTGCATGACGACATTGCCTCGACGACATTGTTCTACCTGGACCGTCCGAGCACTTCACGACCGAGCTTCCCGCAGGTTGACGCGCTGGAGATTCTCTAGCGGCCGCCCATATGCATGGTGTGTTGGCCCGCCATCTCGCTATTCATCTTGTCTAGTGTGCGTTGGGTTTGTTTGGAGAGCCGACCATTTTTGCTGATGTCGATGATGCCCATCATCCCGCCGTCCTCATGGGCCAGGATGTGGCAGTGGAAGACGTAGGTACCAACGAAGCGGTTGAAGTGCATCCGAATCCGCACTTCGCCTTTAACTGGTAGTGGCACCGTGTCCTGCTCGCCGTACGACTGGACCGGCTTCCCATTAACCGCCATAACGAAGAAGTCGTTCACGTGAATGTGGAACGGATGCTCCTCGCGGGAGACGTTCTTGATGATCCACTCCTCGGTCGTACCGAGCTTGGCCACGAAGTTCACATGGGTCGCGTCGAACTGCTTGCCGTCGATGTAGAACTGGTTGGTCTTGGGGTTCTCACTGAATTCCAAGTGCCGCGTCCGGTCCACCTTGTCAGTAGGTAGCGGCGACGGGGGCGCCATCGACGTTGGCCACGCGACGTCAGGAGCCGCGTCGCCGTTCACCTGGATTGTCATCAGACGCCGCTGCGGATAGTTGTCGCCATCCGGGCCCGTGCTGTACGGCAGGGTCTCCAGCGTTTGGATGCCAGGCTGCGGCCACTTGACCAACACGTCGTACCGCTTGCCGGGCGGCAGCACGAGCTCGTCGGCGGTCCACACTTGGGCCACCGGGTTAGCGTCCTCGGCGATCACGGAGAACTGAGTGCCACTCAATTTGAGCCGATACCAGATATCGGCACCGATGTTTCCCAGCCGCAGCATCTGGGTCTGATTGGTCTGAACCGTCAGCACGGGATCGACCTGGCCGTTGACCGTACGCGTGGTTGCAGCGTTGGAATCGATGTTCTTATTGACGATCGCACCGTTCTTGACCTGCAAGTCCTTCAGCGCAACTACCTGCTGTGGTATCGATCGCAGCGCGGGAGGCAAGAGTCCTTCCAGGCCGTCAACGATGAGCACGCCGGAAAGCCCCGAGAAGACCTGCTGTTCGACCAGTCCGTGCAGGTGTGTGTGGTACCAGTACGTGCCGGGCTCGATATCGGTAGGAAGCTTCCACACGATGTGGTTGAAGCTATTGCTCTTCATGACCCGCAGGACGTTGTCCGATATGCCGATCGGTGACATGAATATGCCGTGGCCATGCAGGTTTGTCGGCTCCCCGAGGCGATTTGTCAGATCGATCCGAACGGTGTCGCCGGGGCTGACCCGCAGCGTCGGGCCAATGTAATTGCCCTGAAACGAGTAGCCCTTGACCTTGGCGCCGGCTACGGAGAAGGCAGTCGGCTCGACCATAAACGCAGTGCGCAACTGCCCATTTGCCGACCGCAGCTCAACAGGCGCCTGGAAGCGGAGACCTTGTTCTGCCTCGAAGGTCGTCGGTACGCGCTCCGCGGCGGCGGTGGTCGCGGCTGGAATGAGCGATGGGCTTCTCGGACCGGCGGCGCCCGCCTTTGGGAGTGTGGGGGTTGGGCCACCTCCGATGGTCAGCGCGATGATCATGACGACTAGGGCTGCGACCGCCAAGGGAATCACTAGCGCACGTGTTCGCATACGCCCGACCCATTTCTCCCCCGACGCGGCACCGGCGAGTTAGGGCAACAACCTACCGCAGTCCGTCTCGCTCCCTCTAGATCAAGAATGCACAAGAATGAATAACAGTGTGGGTCCACAATTCGATCAAGGCATCCCAATGATCAACGGCGAGCCATGATCACCTGGAGTGCATGACCCGCATCGGTGACGTAATTGCTTGCCGACTATCGTCAAGCGGATCCATGATCGTGATCACTGATCTTGACGGCAAGCTGATCAATCAGTGGCTGCGGCGGCGCCAGCCGATTTCGAGGACTTCAACCGTCGGCTGCTGCTTTGAGAAGCCCTTGTTGATCAACGTTGTTGATCGCGGGTCGATGTCGGATTCGTACCAGGTGCCGAACGTTTGTGTCGGGAATACTTCAGGAGTGTGGCGAAGATCGTAGACCAGTCGATGATAGGCAATTCGATTCGCGCGCTGCCGGGTTGCTGACATATAGGAGTCCGTGGCTACGAGGTGCTCGACCCGTCGAAGGTCGTCGCACAACTTGCGGCGACGCTCCATCTGCCATAACTCTTCTTCCTCGCGGTCGGCTTCCTCGGCTCGTTTCCAGTGGGTCGTCGCCCACTCGCCGACGCGTCCGCCCAACCAAACAGCCGCCCGCCAGACTCGCGGCTTAGTCAGCATGAGCAGCATGACGAACAGGCCGATGAGGACGAACCACGACCAGTCCAGCTGATACATCTTGAGAAGCTCACCACCGCAGGTTGGCTGCCAACCTTCTCGCCCGGGTATCGGGCTGACCGTAGGAAGGTTGCAGTGCAACCACTTCTAGATTGAACGCCAAATGCGGCCATGACAAGACTGCGGGCAAAGCAATTGGGCGCCGATGACGGATGGGTTCTCGGAACGTTCCCGCGGGAATGTCTTTGGCCAGGTGTGATCGGCAAACCGACGTATTCGTTCAGCGAATCTGACGGACGGGCTCGTCGTACCCCCAGGTCGCATCGGCTGTCAATGCCCATGCCTGGAGCCGGTGTGCCAGCGCGAGGCAGAGCCGATCTCCGAGTGAGAGTCCTTCACCCAACCGCCAGCGGGCCGCCGCCCACTCACCGTCGGACTCGGTGACGTTCTCAACAGCTACACCGTAGCTGGCCAGTAACGCACGGGACAGCGACCAATCGCGGCCCGCGCCTCGGATCTGCTGCGCTACTTCAGACCAATTGGCTGCGCCACATCGCGCGTCGTCGGCAAGGTGCTCCTCGACCATGTCGGCACCCAACTCACCTTGGAGGAACGCAAGAATCGCGGAGGCATCCAGCACCACCGTCACGCCGCATCCTCGCCCTCGGCCTGGGCACGGCGCTCGGCTAACAGTTCTTCGACCAGGTCCAGACCAGCCAACTCAGCACGGACGCGGGCCTTCAACTGTTCGCGCGTGAGGAGAACGAGACCATGCGGAGCCTCGATCAGCATGAGCGGAGTGCCTGCCGTCAGACCCGCGCCCTTGCGAACCTCCACTGGCAGGACGATCCGACCCCGATCTCCCACAACGACATGATACGTCCCACTCATGATGTCAGGGTACCATCAATGTGACTGACGTGGTACGCCGCGCCGCATCGAACGTTCGAGAAACTCATCTATGCTGCCGGTGTGCTAATCCTTGGGCTCATCCTGTTCGGCATGCTGATTGGTGCCGGCGCGCAGTTGATCTTGGGCAAGTCGGCTAAGGGCATTGATTGGACCCTCGCATTCGTGGCCGGACTTGTCGGGTCTTTCATCGGCGGTCTGTTGATCAGCCTGCTCTCAGGGGACGGGCTCGGGCTCCGGCCCAGTGGCATCATCGGATCACTGGTCGGTGCCCTCCTGGTCACCCTGGGATGGCAGTGGTACCGCCACCGCAGTAAGGCGTCGCACGCCTGATAGGCGTTTAATTAGCCCTAAGTCGTCCGGCAAGCCTGCCGCTGGCGGCGCCGAATGTGGGGCATCATGAGTGCACCTTCAGGGCAGAAGGACGAGGTTAGGCGTGTTCTATCTGATTCTGATCATCACGATTGTTATCGCCGTTTATGTGCTGTCGCTGAAGCTCAACCCATACGTGAAGTGCTCAAAATGCAATAACAAACCGAAGATAAAGGGCTGGGTATTCAGCCACGCTCATCACGTCTGTTCCAACTGCAATGGCACCGGCCAGGAGGTCCGGTGGGGTTACAAGATGTTGCGAATGGGACAGAAGGGGCAGCTGCCACCGCCAAGGTAAGGGCCGTTTCGCAACGCGTTACAGCGAGCGAGTCAAGATCTCTCTGACTTCCTCATCGCTCAGTTCGATGGGATTCCCGCGCATGCTGGAAGCCTTCTGAGCGGCGGCAACGACAGTATCGATTTCGGCATCATCGAGCCCATAGCTAGCCAGTCCCGGGATCGACAGTGCAGCCCTCAGGTCTTGCAGCCAGGCGATGGCATCTTCAGGTGTGGCATCGGGCTGGCCGGTGAGCATTACAGCGACCTCGGTCATCCGCTGCAGCGCTGGATCATCGTGGGTACGCTCTCGCAAAGCCCGCAGGTTGACAGCCATTGCTGCCGCAAGGGCAGCGGCGCAGACGGCGCCGTGGGGAGCGGACAATCGAGCTCCGGCTGCCGCGGCAAGGCCATGGACGGCGCCCAGCCCAGAATTAGCCAGACAGATTCCGCTGAAAAGGCTGGCCAAGGCCAGGTCCTCGCGTACGCCGGGATCCCCCATTCCGTCCTGGTACGCGCGGCGCAGTGAGCGAGCGGATCGCCGGATGCCGTCATGGGCCAACGCATCGGTGAACGGATTGGCACGCCGGGACAGCAAAGGTTCGATGAGTTGCGACAGCGCATCCATGCCGCTGGCTGCGATCGTTGGCCGCGGTACGCCGACCAGCAGATCGGGGTCGACCACGGCAAGCCGTGGCAGCAGCAGTGGACTTCGCAAACTCGCCTTCACGCCACCGCCGGAGAGCACCGAGTTACGCGTCACCTCCGAACCGGTGCCGGCGGTGGTCGGCACCGCGATGCACGGCAAACCAGGACGCTCTATCGGTCGGCCGGCTCCGATGACCTCTAGGTGGTCCAGGAGGTCGGTGCCGGATCCGGCCAGGACGGCGACGGCCTTGGCTACATCGAGCGCGCTGCCTCCACCGAAGCCGAGAACGGCATCGCACGCCGCTTCCGAGAGCAGATCAAGTCCGGCGCGTACCCGCTCGATCGATGGTTCGGTCGCTACTCCGAACACCATGCTGGAGATGCCGGCCTCGCTTAGCGCCGCTCGGATCGAATCGGCACGTGATGTCGTGCGGCCAGTGACAACCAGCACCCTGCTGACCCCACGATCGGCAAGAACGCCCGGCACCTCGCTGACCCTGCCAGCACCGAAACGAATGTCGCCCGGGATCCCGAGATCGAAGCGAATCACTGGACTACCAGTCGGAGTCTTCGGGAGAGGTGTTGACATAACGAGTCGATTCCCGAGGCCGGGCCATCATCTGTGCCACGATGTCGCGCCAGCGCTGATAATGCCCGGTCTCCTTGTGGGCCGCCGCGGCTTCCTCGTCTCGATAGATCTCCACGAGTACGAAGTGATGGGCATCGGCCAGATCACGCAGCACGTCGAAGCGGACCACGCCGGATTCCTTGCGACTCGCCATCGCATTCTCTTCAGTCGCGTCCAAGAAGCCTTGAAGCTGATCTGGTATGACCGCGATGTCTACGTGGACGATAAGCAGGCTGTTTGACACGAGCCGACCCTATTCGATCGGCTCGTGTTCAATGCGAGCCGACCCTATTCGGTCGGCTCGGTGACTGATCGGACTGGATCACCCTGCGGCCAGAGGTCCAGTTCGCCATCGAGCAGTTCGATGACCGATCCCCGGCCTCCGAACTTTTCCTCCAGCGTCTCGGCGTCGGGAATCAGGTGCCGCCGACCACGGAGCAGATGGAAAACCTCCTGTCCGGACCCCTTTACCGGCGTGTCATCCAAGCTGGTGCCTGACGACCACATTGGCGCCTTACCCAGATAGATGACGAGGTTCTCATCGTCTTGCACCACCAGACGGGCCCCCGGACACAGCGGCCCACATGCCCATACGGGCTGCAACCCGTTGTACAAGACGAGGCTGCCGTCCATCTCCATGAGGCATGAAGTGACCGTTTGGCCGTCGGTGGCGGTGGCCCAGCGGACAACCTCGCCGTCGGCACGCCGCGCGTAAAGCGTCAGATTGCCGTCGACCTGCAGTGTCAGCCTGGTGAACCCCCCAGGTGCGGTCACTGACTGGCCTACCGCCAATTTTGCGCCGGAGCCAAGTTCACCCGGGGCTGAGGTCATGATCGGATGTCCCTTCGAATGTCGGTAAAGAAGGAGGGACATCCCGGCTGATACATCGACGTGAAACGCCGAGCTCAGGCAGTCGACTCCCGATGAGCCACCAGAACGGCCAACTGGGTACGCCGGCTGACGCCCAGCTTGGCGTAGACGTGCGCTAGGTGAAACTCAACTGTCTTCACGCTGAGGAAGAGCTGCGTGGCTACCTCACGATTGGACAATCCGCGGGCTACGGCGAGGGTAACCTGCAGCTCCTGTGGTGTCAGCTGGGCCAGTCCGGTCTCGACCGAGGAATTACCGGACTGCCCGAGCCGAACGCCGGTGGCCTGCAGCTCGCTCCGGGCCCGGGCAGCCCAGTCGACGGCCCCGAGCCGCTCGAAAGCCGCCAGTGCAGAACGCAACCAGTCACGGGAATCTGCCCGCATCCGGCGACGCCGCAGGGTGCTGCCTAACAGAAGCTCGGTTCGGGCTCGCTCGAATGGCATCCGACCACGGCCGTGCCACCGCAGCGCCTCTGCAATGTGGGTGTCGAAATGCTCCGGATCGAGCAGCGCCCGACTCCGCGCAGCAACAGCCGCAGCCGTCGGGATTTCGCTGATCTTTACCGATTCCTCGAGGCGCTTGAGAACCTCGCGCGCCTCGTCAGGCATCTCGCAACGCACGTACGCCTCGATCAAGTCGCCCGACCACCACAGCACCGGCGTGTCAGCGATCCCTGTCTGCTCGGCAAGCTCTGCTAAGACGCTGAATGCATCGACGGCAGCCCGAAAGTTGCCAGTTGTCAGCTCCAGCAGTCCCAGCGAGCTCTGGGCGTACCCCACGTAGGGTTTTCCGCCGATCATCTCGGCCGCCGTGATCGCTTCGGCGACATGCTGGCGGCATTCCTCGGAGCGGCCGGTCAGAGCTTCAATGCGCGCCAGAGTCATCAGACTGCTGGGCCGTTCATTGGCCCAGCCCGTATCCTCGGCGAGCTGCAGTGCTTCATGGGCGGTAGCCCGCGCGGCACTCCAGCGACCCTCCCAGAACAGCACCCAGGCAAGCCGGCCAAGGCGAAATGGCAGTACGCCGATCGCATAGCGCTGCCGCGCGCCTATCACAGCCCGCTCGAGCAGGTTCCGCGCGCGGTCGACCTGTTCGATCGAGAGGTACGCCAAGCTGATCACCAGGGCAAGTTGATCTGCGGCTTCGGTAGCCAGTGGGTCGATCGCTTCGGCCTCGGCCGCATGGGGTTCGAGGAACCGTCGTACCGAAGCAGCCTCTCCGCACAACCCATGCATCATTGCTGCGACCGACGCCACAGCCAAAGGCGGATGGGGGGCACCGCCTCGGGCCAGGTCCATGGCACGCTGCGATGCCGAACGTGCCGCGGTAAGATCACCTATTTCGATGCTGGCGAGTGCGGCATCGGTGAACATGGCGGCCGCTCGAGCCGGATCTGCCTTCTCAGCAACGGCCGCAAGACGAAGCAGCTCATCGCGACCGGTCTCCGGGCCAGAGCGCCACATCTCAATTCGGCACATGGAGTGGCGCAGCTCGAGGCTGAGCATCGGATTATCAGACAGCTCCCACGCCCGGCTCAGCAGGTCGTACGACTCCGCGATGCCTCCCGCCAGTTGGATGCTTTTCGCAGCCCTCGCCAGCCGCTCGGAAACCGGCCCGCCGGGCGGTGTTAGCTCCGCACTGCGTTCGAAGAGCTGACCCGCAACCGCGAGGTTGTCTGCGGCGAACTCCTCGGCAGCGGCCTTCTCGAGCATGGCAGCCACCGCCTCGTCTGCCATGCCGCCGGCGGCGACCAAATGCCAAGCGCGCTGTTCCAAGGCGTTTGGCAGACCCGAATCTGCCAAAACGGCGGCAGCGGATAGATGAGCCCGACGCCGATCGCCCGGCGTTGAGCACTGGAAGACCGCCGCTCGGACGAGCGGGTGGCGAAAGTCGGGTCCGGTGCCCGCGCCTTGGACGATCAGCCCACTTTCCTCCGCCTCGTCGAAGTCAGCCAACCGCAGATCGCTGTTGGTCAGGGCCAGAGGAAGCACTGGTCGCGACGCCCGGCCCAGCACAGCCAGCAGCAATAACGCATCTCGACTACTTCTCGGCAGCTCGCTTACCGTGCCGCAGTACGCCCTCTCCAGCAGCGAGTCAATCGGCAGTGGATCGTCCCCGCGCGACCAGATCGCAAACTGTGCCGGGCTCAGCAAGCTCGGCAGCTCCATGAGGGCCAGCGGGTTGCCACCGGACTCCGCGATGATCCGAGACATCGCAGTCTCGCTGATCCGACCGTCGGCAGAAGTGCCGATGAGTCTCCGCGCGGCCGCTTCATCCAAGCCGCTCAGCCGTACCGTCGAAAACCGTCCCAGCCGCAATGTGGAGATGTAGTCGGAGCGGACGGCAAAGAGCAGCACGATGCCCTCGGCAGCCAGCCGATGTGCGACGAAGGTCAAGACTTCCCGCGACGCAGGATCGATCCACTGCGCGTCATCGACCAACACCGTGACCGGCCCTGAGGTGGCCAACGCGCCCAGCAAGCTGAGCGCGGCGGCAGCGACCGCGAATCGGTCCGCGGCGGTTGGTGGACCGATGGCGAGGACGCTGGCTAGCGCCGCCGCCTGCGGAGGCGGAATTTGATCAAGGCGGGAGTGCACACCGCGAAAAAGGTCCGCCAAGTGCACGTAGGGAATATCTGATTCGCCCTCTAATCCCGACGTCGTCAAGACGAGACCGTCAGTCAGATCACGGGCGTAATTGAGGATCGCGGTCTTACCGATGCCAGCATCGCCGGAGACGATGAGCACGTTGCTGTGCCCGTGGCGCGCGTCGTCGAGAAGTGTGCGAACCAGGCGGGTCTCAGCCTTGCGCCCGACCAACACCCCCGAAATTTTACCGGGAAAGTACTACGTAACACGATTCAGTATTTCTTCGCGGCGAACGCCATCCGTATGGAAAAGATCCCCTTCGCACAAGGAAGAGCGGCCCTATGTCCACGAATGGGTCAACGGATGAATATCCCGAGGACTTCGACTGCATCGTGATCGGCTCCGGCTTTGGCGGATCGGTCATGACGTACCGATTGGCGGCTGCCAACCGCAAGGTTTTACTGCTGGAGCGGGGAAAGCCGTATCCGCCCGGCAGCTTTGCGCGTACGCCGCTGGAGAACTCCACCAACGTGTGGGATCCCAGCGAGAGCCTCTATGGCCTTTTCGACATCTGGTCGTTCAAGAAATTCGAGGCCGTGATCAGCAGCGGTCTTGGTGGCGGGTCATTGATCTACGCCAATGTGATGTTTCGCAAGCCCGATGACTCCTTCGATGAGACCTGGCCGCTCGATCCAGCAGAGCTGAAAGATCCGTATCGAGAGGTCGAAGAGATGCTCGGGGTACGCAAGTATCCGCTTGCGGACGTGACTGAGAAAACCAAACAATTTGAGCTCGCGGCAAAGCGCATGGGTCTCAGCTGGGATCGCGCACCACTTGCCGTCTCGTTCAGCGACTCTAAAAGTCTCTCCGGGTCGCCAATCGAGGGTTGGAATCTCCACGAGGCGCACCGCACGACGTGTATTCGGTGCGGACAATGCGACGTTGGCTGCAACTTCGGCAGTAAGAACTCCCTTGATCTGACCTATTTGAGCCGGGCAAAGCAGCACGGCGCCTGCATCGAGACGCTGCACGAGGTCCGGCAGATCAGACCGCTTCCGGACGGTCGCTATGAAGTCGATGCCGTCCGCCATCTTCCACCCAATCCACCCTGGAAGCGCGACGGCGTGCGTCCAGTTCGAGAGCCCGTGCAGTTCCGAGCCAAGTGCGTGGTACTGGCTGCCGGTTCCTTGGGCAGCACGTATTTGCTGCTTCGCAACCGCATTAACCTGCCTGGGCTCAGCGACCAACTTGGCCAGAGGTTCTGTGGCAATGCCGACTATCTGGGCTTTATCCGGACTGGCAAGAACGACGGCTCACTGGATGCATCGCGCGGTCCGACCATTACCAGTTACATCGAGAAGCGGAGCAACGGCAGTTCGGCGGCTGGCGGACCATCGAACGTCCTTCTCGTCGAGGACGGAGGCTATCCGGTTCTCGGCGACTGGCTCGGAGAGACGCTCCGGCTGCAAGCTGCGAAGCGAATCGCCGCAGTGGCCCTGACCACGCTGGCCGCGCGTGTGACGAACAAGTCGCGGACGCGAATCAGCGCAAAGTTGTCCCAGATCGTCGGCGACTCGTACCCATCGCGCAGCGTGCTGCCGATGCTCGGGATGGGTCAGGACATGCCGCGAGGTGTCATGGCACTTCGCAACGGCGATCTGGAGATTGCCTGGCGGGAGGCCTATTCGCAGCCGGCATTCGATGGGATCCGACAGACGATGAATGAGGTCGCAACCGGCCTCAAGGGCAAGTTCCAAGCCGGTCCTAGCACGATGTTGAGCCGGATGGTCACGGTGCATCCGCTCGGCGGAGTTCCAATGGGCAGGACGCCCGGGCAAGGGGTGGTCGACAGCTACGGCGAGGTCTTCGGATATCCAGGGCTTTTCGTCGCCGACGGTTCGATCATGCCGGGGCCGGTCGGCGTCAATCCAGCGCTGACAATCGCGGCTGTCGCAGAGCGCGCCTCTAGTCGGGTGATCGAGAAAGCCGGAGGTGCGCGATGATCACCGATAACGGATTCTCCAACCCGGCACCGCGTCGAGCGCTGATCATGGCCGGCGGTGCTCTTAAGGTCGCGTTCCAGGCCGGCGTACTGCAGGTCTGGCTGGACGAGGCGCGTACGCCCGACGGGCGGCGGGTGGACTTCGAGCTGGCCGATGGCGCTAGCGGTGGGGTGTTCAACCTCGCGATGTGGTGTCAAGGCCTTACCGGCACGCAGATCGCCGACAACTGGCGCGAGACGCAGCCGTTCCGCGGCATCTCGTTCAACTGGCGACAGTGGCTGCCTGTTCCGGCGTCGATCTTCACCTACGACGGCTTCCGCAAACAGGTCTTCTCCGGCACCTGGAACCTTGACTGGCCCGCGATCAGGAACACCGAACGGGTCGCCTCTTTCAACCTGTTCAACGTCAACCGGCAGCAGCACCAAGTACGACGAGCGTCGCAGATGGACGAGGCGGCGCTGGTTTCGGCAGTCACGCTGCCCTTGTGGTTTCCATCCGTACGCCTGAAAGACGGTGCCGGCGAAGCCAGCTATATGGATGCCATCTTTGCGACCGACGCCAATATCGAGCAGGCGATCACAGACGGCGCGGATGAGGTGTGGGTGATCTGGACTGTAAGCCAGCGCGGCAGAGTTCGTCCCGGCTTCACGCATGGGTACTTTCAAATGATCGAGGCGATCGCCAACTCCCGGGTCCGCGCGGTTCTTGATCGCATCGAGCGCAATAATGCCGCGATCGAGGCTGGCCAGCCCGGCGAGTTCGAGCGCCGGATCGAAGTGAAATGGCTGAGCGCGGAGGTGCCAGCTCACTACCTTTTCAGCCTGTCTCGGGCATCGATGGAAGAGGCAGTTAACCGTGGTGTTGTCGAGGGCCGCCGCTGGTGCCGCGCTCATGGACTGAAGTTGGAGTCTGCCGATCCACTGACGACCGGAGGGCAGGTGAGCTTCCGGGAGAAGATGGTGGGCGCATTCGCCTTCGGCGAGGCTGATCCGGAGCTTGGGGCGAGCAAGGGTGCGGGAACCGACAGTGAGCTTTCCTTGTCCTTGACCGTGACCGTTCCCGATGTGGACGGCTTCGTTCGCGATCGATGGCATTCCTGCCAGGTGGCCGGCACCGTCCAATGCAGCGCGTTCGGCGGAGCCAGACCGGTAACCGACGGTGTCTTGGAACTGCTCTGGGATCGAGGCGATCCCACCTGGAAATGGTTGTCCTATCGCGTGAACTTCCAGGACAAGGACGGCAACGACGTCACCTTGTTTGGTCGCAAGAACGTCATCCACAAATCGGGGACCGCTGATCTTTGGAGCGATACCACAACGCTGTATGTCCACCTGTTCAAGGGGCGCTACGAGTCTGAACACTCCCCGCGCATTCACGACCTGGTTGGCAGCGGTGTGATACGGATCACTCTCCCCGCATTCCTGCGGCAGTTGACGACCTTCCGCGGGACTCCAGGCGCCCAAGGCGGACGAGCGCGCAGCCTGTTCCGTTTCAGTCAGTTCTGCCTACGACAGCTTTGGCAGGTCTACGGGCAGCCGGGAGGTCCTGAACTGCGACCGCTCTTTACGCCGCCGAACATTGGTTCGGTCAGGCTGGCGCCTGTCGACAAACGCCGACTTGCACCGCGATGAGCTGGCACCAGCGACCGCAGTACGCGGAGCTGTGTTCCTGGCCGCCGGGCACAGCGCCGGAAGGCGCTGCGGTCTTTGCCCACAATGATCGGGTCATGAGTGCGTCAGCTGAGGTGATCTGGACCAAGCTCGTACGCGCTGTCCTGTGGCCGCAGTGGTATCTGAACGCACGCCGGGTTCGGCTAGACGGAACCGGAGATTCGCTGGAAGCGGGCATGACGTTTCGCTGGGTGACTTTCGGTACGCCGCTCCGATCGGAGGTGGTGGAGTTCCAGCCGCCGAGGCATCTGGGCTGGCTGTGGTGGTGCCAGGGCGCGTACGGCTATCACGGCTGGGACCTGTACTCGTTGCCGCACGCTACGCGGGTTGTGACCGAGGAATCCCAGCGTGGGCCCAGGGCCGTGCTGCTCGCTGAACCGATGCGTCTTGCCTTGTTGCTCGCACATCATCACTGGCTGCAGCGGCTAGCCCTGGCCTGTGGGTGAGATGTGCCTCCACGGTGGGCGGGATCCGGATTAGGGCGCGGCTGGCGATCTTCTCCGAATGGCTCGATAGCAGACTCCGCCGGCGTACACCGCAGCTCCGGCAAGCACTGAAGTCCAGGGCAACGTGACGACCAAGGTTGCACACCCGATCATGCCGATGATTTGCAGAATCCGCGGAAACCGGCGCCGCTCGCGATCTTGGGTGTACGCGGCCACGTTGGCGATCAAGTAGTAAAGCAGGACTCCGAACGAGGAGAAGCCGATCGCCGCTCGCAGGTCCGTCAGCAAGATCAGAATGCAGACGAGTCCGGCGACCGCAACGTCGGCGTGGTGTGGAACCTGATGACGCTCATGCACTGCGGCCAACCAGCGCGGCAGATCATCGTGGCGGGCCATCGCCAGCGTGGTCCTGCTGACGCCAGCGATCAAGGCGAGTAATGCGCCCAGTGCTGCTGCGGCGGCGCCCAGCCGTACCAGCCAGCTTGCCCATGTCCAACCGGCTGCGTTTACCGCCGCTGCCAGGGGTGCCGGCGTGGCGGCGACGCCAGCAGCGCCGATGGCAATCAAGATCGACGCGCCTATGGCGAGATAGATCAATACGACGATGGTCAGCGCGATCAAGATCGCCCGCGGGATGGTCCGTTCGGGCTCCCGGACTTCCTCACCCAGGGTGGCGATCCGGGCATACCCGGCGAAGGCGAAGAACAGTAATCCCGCCGACTGCAGAACGCCGTACCAGCCGGCGCTCAGAACATCCCAGGACTCGGCCGATGACGGCAAAGTGGAGCTGCTCAGCGAAGCAATCACAACGAGCGCGAGTGTGGCAAGCACCGCGGCGACGATGATCTTGGTCAACGCCGCCGTGCGAGTGATCCCGTAGTAGTTGACAGCTGCCAAGATGATCACTGCTGCGATAGCGACCGGACGCTGCCACGGCGGTGACACGAGATAGACAGCGAAGGTCAGCGCCATCGCTGCGCAGCTGGCGATCTTTCCGACCACGAATCCCCAACCAGCCAGAAATCCCCACCAGGTTCCCAGCTGCTCGCGGCCGTAGATATACGTTCCGCCTGAGGTCGGATACTGCGCGGCGAGCTGGGCTGACGCCGTGGCATTGCAGTACGCCACTAAGGCGGCGATAGCAAGTCCGATAAGCAAGCCCGCGCCGGCAACGGCTGCCGCGGGGGAGAACGCTGCGAAGACTCCGGCGCCCAGCATCGAGCCCAGCCCGATGATCACCGCATCGAACGTGCCTAGCCGCCGGGCCAATTCAGGCTGCGTCACCACTCGATGCAACCACACCATGGATGCTCTGCCGCGAACGCCGGTCGCGCGCTTCCAGAGCATAGCGATGTCGAGGCTGCTGCGGTATGAAGTAACGATGGAGTATCGCGAGTTGGGCCAGACGGGTCTGAGGGTTTCCGTCGTCGGGTATGGGACCGCACCACTGGGCGACGGGTTCGCGGTCAATGACGAGCAGGCGGCGTTGCAGTCGGCGTACCGAGCGTTGCGCAGCTTTCTGGCCAATCAGTACTCCATTCATCGCTCGGGCTGTGCTACGACCTTGATCGGCACAGCCAAAGAGCGATACATCGACTCAGCAGTCAGGGCGGCGGAGGAGCCGATCGATGAGGAACTGCTTGCCGCTGTGCTAGACGCCATTGGTTCTGTACGAGGCCGGCACTGGACTCCGTGGCCTTCGCAGATGAGCTGATCTCAAGGCCGGAGCCTTTCGTGACGCCCCATCTTCTCTCATCACGCCCCATCTGCTCGCTTGACGCTCCACCAATATGTGGTGCGTCAAGCGAGAAGGTGGGGCGTCACGTGCTGGAAGCTTGGTCCCTGGCTTGAGGGCGAGTGTCGCGATCCCCAGCCGGATGTCCTCGGCAGCCATCTCGGCAACACTAGGCCGGTGAAGATCGACGCCGCCCTGGTAGCCCGGCTGGTGCAGGCGCAATTTCCGCAGTGGTCCAGTCTCCCGATCACCGCCGCCGAGCCCAACGGCTGGGACAACCGGACGTTCCGGCTGGGCACCGACCTGCTGGTGCGGCTGCCCAGCGCCCAGTCGTACGCCGCACAGGTACGCAAAGAGCAGCGCTGGCTTCCCATGCTCGCTCCGCAGCTGCCGCTACCGATCCCGGTACCCGTCGCCATGGGTGAGCCGGCAGAGGGTTATCCCTGGAACTGGTCGGTCTACCGCTGGCTGGATGGAGTGCCGGCCAGCGGTGCAGCGATCGGCGACCTAAGGGACTTCGCCGAGACTCTGGCGGGGTTCCTCATGGGCCTACAGCGGATTGACGCGACGGACGGGCCGCGACCTGGCCCGCACAACTTCTTTCGTGGCGGACCCCTGGATACCTATGACGCCGAAATTCGCGAGGCGATCGCGACCGTCCGTAAGTTGATCAACGCCGAACGCGCGACAGAGGTGTGGGAAGCAGGCCTGAGCACGACCTGGGCCCGCCCGCCGGTCTGGGTACACGGTGACGTCGCGGCCGGAAACCTGCGGTTCGGGATGGCCGGTTGGCTGCGGTGATCGACTTCGGCAGTGCAGGTATAGGCGATCCCGCCTGCGACGTCACCATCGCCTGGACGCTTCTGTCGGGCGAGAGTCGCGAGGCGTTTCGCGCCGCGCTTCCACTCGATGTTGGAACATGGGCGCGCGGTCGCGGCTGGGCGCTGTGGAAGGCCTTGATCACGTACGCCGGCAACCTGCAAGCAGATGCAGCCGTCGCTGCTGAAGCCCGGCGAGTGATCGAGGTGGTCCTCGCCGAACACGAGCAATACCGCTGACTGCTCAGGCCGCCTTGGCGGTCTCGCCGTCGCCAAGTCCGACCCGGAAGCCGGTACGCCAGCTCGGGTACGCCAGCCGCCACCCGAGCTCCCGCCTAGCCTTGGCGTTGGAAGCGCCGCGGGACTCGGTCATCATGATCACCCCGTGCTCTCCCACGAACAACCGAGCAAGCCATGCGGGCATGCGCCGTGGAGGCTTGGCGCCGATGGCCTCGGCCAGCACCGGGAGCCACTCGGCAACCGGCGCCGGATCGTCGTCGACGATGTTGTACGCCCCCGTCCGACCACTCTCGATGGCGGCCAGGGTCGCTGAGGCCGCATCCTCGATGTGAATAAACGACCACACTCCAGCGCCACCCGCAATGATGGGGAATTGGCGACGCCGGACAGCCTCCAGGAAGACGCCGCCCGCACCAAGCGAGGTGCCGGGGCCGTAGAAGCCTCCGTAACGCAGCACGGTCCCTTGGACGCCTTCGGTCTTGAGCACCGCTCGTTCCAGGTGCTGTACGGCCTCGACGATTCGCCGAAGTCCAGCGGGGGGATCAGAGTCGAACGGATCATCCTCGGTCTTGATGGGCCCACCGGTTCGGGCGTAGAAACCCGCGCCCGCGTAGGACTGGGCGACGATCCGCCGAGTGGGCAGCTGCTGGATGGCTTCGAGCAGATGATCGGTGGCTTGGGTTCGGAGCCGATTCGTGGCGGCGAAAGCCTCATCGAACTTGCGGAAGTCGCTGAAGTCGGTGAGCGCTGTGAGCTCGTGGACTACCACGTCGGGCTCAGCTTGAGTGACCGCCTCGATGACGGCATCGCGATCCAAAGCGTCGAGAATTACGGGTACGGCGCCAGCGGCGCGCAGCGCATCTGCCTTGCCGGGCATCCGGGTGCTGCCGACCACTGTGTGGCCGTTGGAGATCAACAGCGGGACCAGCCGTTGGCCCAATACTCCGGTCGCTCCTGCGACGAATATCTTCATGTCATCCTCCTTCGTTGACTACATGACACATCGCGGCTGTCGAATGTGACCGATCGATTCGG